>ENA-ORLM01000212-ORLM01000212.1-human-gut-metagenome-genome-assembly--contig:-NODE-212-length-70424-cov-6.949266_pt1 | contig 70424 bp, 68 predicted proteins | sample MGYA00243063_ERZ508815 | MGnify/ENA primary metagenome ERZ508815 (study PRJEB26277, sample SAMN04329768) | human gut metagenome | biome: human-associated habitat | host: Homo sapiens | place: USA...
AGCCAAGATGATATACTAAGAAGAAAAGCATTAAATAGAACTCTTGAAATAGCTGATAAATTACAGTTAAAGAAAGAGGCAAAAGAGGCAAGAGAAAAAGGAGAGCAAATTGGAATAGAAAAAGAAAAAAAGGCTGTAATAAAAAAGTTACATGAACTTAATATATCTATAGAACAAATTGCTAATGCTGTTGAATTAAATGAAGAAGATGTAAAAGCAATCTTAAATGAGAAAAAATAGTAATCTTTTGCTATAGCGAAAGATGTATAATGAATTTAATTTTATGGTATATTATGTATAAATTTAAAGATGGGAGTTGAAGATATGCCAGATGTAAAACAAAGAATGATAGATATTGTTAATTCTGTACCAGATGATTATTTTGATGGATTAAAACCAACAGAAATGGTGTTTAAGCTTATGGTGGAATATATCAAAAGGTATGGAGAAGATGAAACTACTATTATTCCGGGTACTGATAAACATTTTAATTATGAAAATCTTAAAGAAATATTTGAAAATAAAGATTTAAATTAAAAGGAGGCAAAGCAAATGGAATTTTTGAAAAAATCTTTAAATAAAGTAAATGTACAAGAAAATACTCTATATGATATTATTTATGACTTATTTTTCTATGCCAAATTACAAGAAAGTGAAGAAGATATAAAAAATGGTAGGATTTGCACATTAGAAGAATTAAGACAACACATTAATGAATTGGAGGAAAAGCATGCAAATAATAATATCGGATGATGCAAAGTCTGCAATTACAGATATATATGATTATTCATATAATATTTCTTCTAATTATGCAAATAGAATAGTCAATAAAATATATGATACAATTTATGATTTACAAGATTCGCCGTATATTGGTAGAAATGTTCCAGAATTTTCAGATAAGCAGTTTCGAGAAAGAATCTGTGAAAAATATAGAATTATCTATTATATTTCTGAAATGGACAATACAATTTTTATACGATACATATTTTGCGGAAGGCAAAATTCTAAATTATTTTTTAAAGTTCATGAAAACGAACTAATCAATTTTTTTAATCAATTAATTATTTAAATTCTTATTAGAATATATTCCAAACATAAACTAAATATATTATAGTTAAATTTTTAATAACTAAATTTAAGTATAGCAGTTTTGCTATGCAAATTTAAGGAGGTTTACATATGCCAAATGAAAAGAAAAGCATATTACAACCAAAGAATGATGTAGTGTTTAAAGCATTATTTTCGAGAGGAAAACCAAGGATAACACAAGCAATGTTGGAGCTATATTAAAGTTGAGAAACCACAGACAACATGGAGAATACGAGAGAGTGAAGCTACGCATCTTGTATTGACAGATTACTTTGAAATAATTATAATAGAGATACCAAAAGTAGTAAAAGCATACCAAAAAACACCAAATGACGAAGTATTGCAATGGATGCTTTTTCTAGATAATCCAGAAAAAGAGGAGGTAGCTCGTATAATGGAAGAAAATAAGGATATTAAAGAAGCAAAGGAAGAGTTGGAGAGAATAAGCCAAGATGATATACTAAGAAGAAAGGCGTTAAATAGAACACTTGAAATAGCTGATAAATTACAGTTAAAGAAAGAGGCGAAGGAAGCAAGAGAAAAAGGCTTATCAGATGGACTAGTAACAGGAGAAAAAATTGGAATAGAGAAGGAAAAAAAGTCTGTAATAAAAAAGTTGTATGAACTTAATATACCTATAGAGCAAATTGCAAAAGTAGTAGAATTAAAAGAAGAAGAGGTAAAAGAAATATTAAATGATAAAAAAGCATAACCTTTCGCTATAGCGAAAGGTAGACATAACTTATTTGTTGAGTCAAAAGTAACAATACCAATGTGAAGAATAGATATGGATCATTTACTTTTTCATTATATAAAAAGAACAAAATACACAAAATAAGTACATCATCATAATATAAATTTATTCCGAAAAAGCTGAATAATGGAGGCGACTCTTGTTGTTTAGCTTTTTCTTTTTTGGGTTTAGTAATATTGTTTTTGTATGATGAAGGTCGATAATTTAGGTTATTATGAGAATTCATTGGTGCTTGTGAATTTTGTCTATTATTTTGAGCATATGGGGTGGAATAATATGAATTTCTATTTTGTGGCTGAGCTCTACTATTATTTCGTATGTATTCTTGCTTTTGCTGTTGTATATTTTTATAAGCACTTGGATTCATATAACGCATGTAATTTGGAAGTCCGAAGTATGGATAATTAGCTACCATTCTTATCACCACCAGATTGCCTCATTAATTCGAAAACCTTCTCCATGTTAAATAATTGAATGTATTCATCAACTTTTGCCTGTCTGCTAGGCTTCAAATATGGTTTTAACGAACGAAGTAAATTTACACCAGAATTGTTAGAAGGACTGTTCATAGCGCTAATTATTTTCTGCATTTTCATCATAGTGTTAATATCTATGTTTGGCATTGATTGCTCAGAATTAGTAGCTTCAGAAGAATTAGCTTGATTTACATATGAATTCATATTAGAATCAGTTGTATTTGCAGTGGTATTATTTCCAGTATTAGTACCATTTTGAGCAGAGTTATTCTGTAATGAATTAAGCATTTCTTTTATATTATCTGGAATTTGTTTCCCTTCCATCATAGAAGAAAAACTTTTTAACATATCAGCCATATCTGCCATAAGAACTCAGTCCTTCCAATAAGATTAATTATTTTTGTTATTCATTTGTTTCAGTATTTCCTCAGGGCTCTTATTTCCAAGCATTTTAGAAACTTGATTCATTTTCTCTTCAAGCTCTTTCTTATCCATCTTAGATATCATATTCATCATATCATTAAAATTCATTTCAGACATATTAAATTCATCCTTTCTTGTTTTACTTAGAGGCTTAGCTTCTAAGTAAATTATATTCCAAGACAAAAATATAATACCATTGTTTAAATGGTATTATATAATATTCTGTATTATAAATTTTGTTACATGTGATTATATTTTTTATATAATTCTAATGCAGTCTCTGGAGTTTCGTTTCCCGTAAATGATTTAATTGGGGCAAATTCTTCACTTGGATTTACTTCCAATAGCAATATTTTATCAAATAAAGCAAATGCATCAAATATAAATTTCTCAAATTTGAATGCGTTAGGCTTTAGTGGAACTTCCTTCATGCCTTCTGAGTTGATAAAGTCGCATTTCTTAAATGCCCTGTGGTAAGGCAAGTCTGCAGTTGATAGTTTCTTTAGAGCATTCATCGAAAACAAATGTGCCAAGATATTTTTCTGAGTATATTTTGATTGTTCTTCTTCTGGAATATTTTTTGGGTCTATTATGCTAGGGTGTGAGTCAACATTTGCAAATACCCATTCTTTAGAAGATAAATCCGTTTTTCTAATTGATTTACTTGCAATTTCACAACCATTTGCAATGGTTAGTCCTAAAAATAGTGGGTCAATTATCTTTAATAAGATGTTATCTATTCCACCAACGAATATCCATTCAATATTTTCTGCTTCCATTTTTTCTATAAATCCAGCATTAGCAAGAGATTTAAATACATCTCCGTTACCATTAGAACCTGTTTTTATTGAGTAGGGTGTCTCTAATAAAACCCTTGTGTCAACATCTATAAGTGGTAAGGTGTCTTGTATGAAAAATTTGATTTTGTCTTTTGGGTAATCAAAATAGTTATTCAATTTAAAGTATTCTTTTGTCGCTTTATCGTTGGCAGGGCTGGTCATTATGTACCAATTTAAGGCTGTTCCAGTTTCATTCAATAATTTCTTTAAATTATCACAGGCAAATTCGAATAAAGATTTCTTTGGTGGAACATCAATTTCGTATGAGCCTTTAGGCCCTTTGTAACCAAGCCTTGTTCCTTGCCCTCCAGCCAATGTAATTATAGCGAGTTTTCCGCTATTAATAACCGAATTACCAATATCAGAATAATGTTTTAATTCATCTTTAGTTAAATTAAGCCTATCAATGTATGAAATTGGTGAAATTCTATCATATGAAATAGAATCATCTAAAGTTGAGTTATAATACAACATATTCATTTTTGCAAAGTCAATAGAACGCACTTGGTTTGCTAGAATGTTTTTTTCTTCATCAGTCAAATCATTCCAAAAACTAAGAACATACTCTTGATTAAATTCTTTCAAAATTTGCATAATATCATGCGGTTCTGTATCCATAAAACACCTCATTTATTAAATTTTAATTAGAACTTGCAGTTCGTAAACTTTTAATAATTTTATCTTTTCCAGGCATATCCGAATTTTCTAAATACTCAATCTCTTTTTCTATATCAAAAGGCACACGAACTAAATTAATAGAAAAAGTTGATAATTCTTTAGAGCCATATATACCTTCTAGTATAATATATGAAGCAATAGTAGAAAAGCGATTGTCTGCATTTTGTAAATTGTTGTCATTTGCCATTTCTATTGGCATACCAACGCTTCCAGTGTTAAAAATAGTTTTGTTTTTATATCTAAAAACATTAGGAGTATGAATGTGACCATAGCCTATAACATCTGGAATAGGGTCGTTTGGAGTCTTGCCCAAAAATTCTGTATTTTCAAATAATTGCATAGGAGAACTTAGCTCAATAACTTCTCTTAGAGTGTTTTGATTAGAATACATTGGATTATAAATATGAGAAGTACTAAAAGGTGAAGCATGAAACAGGCGCACCAATCTACCACTCATATAGAACTCTGTCATAACAGGTAAATTATGCAAATAATTTGCGCGCTCTTCTCCAATTTTCACTCTAGACCAAAAACTTTTAAGCTTAGCATTAGGCGAGGAAATGGATTCATCACAATTACCTCTTAGAACAACTTCACAGTTTTCCATAAGCTTGTCTATAACTAAATCTGGATTACAACACTTAGTAACACTATCTCCAAGACAAAAAATTCTAGAAATTCCTCTAGAATGTATATCGTCTAAAACAGCGTTTAGTGCGGTAATATTTGCGTGAACATCTGAAATAATTGCAATTCTATCCATAATTTTTCTCCTTAAATTTTATAATATTATAATCTAAAAAGCGGGAAATTTCAAGCCTTACGAAAGTATATTAATTAGTAAAATAAAAGAGGGCACCCCGGGCGGGGTGCCACGTTTGCACGCAGAGAAATTATTCAGCAATGGAATCGAAGGTCTCTAAAATCGCATCGCAACACGTTGTAACAATTTGATTTAATTCACCCGTATATTGCGGGTTGCTGGGATCATGGCACATCTTTTCTGCATAACTGCGTGCGGCAGCATATGCTGTTGGCCCTTTCTCGTTTTGAAGTTTCAAGAAACTTCTGTAGTAATGCACTTTTACTGCATCGCCGACTGTTTCGAAAAACTCCTCAAAATGATAGTTGTTGGAAGACATATCATCGACAATGGCAAGAGCCTTAGGCCCTTTTGCAGTTTCCTTAGCTTTTGCAAGGGTTTCACTGAACCGAGTTTTAAGGTCTCCTTTGTGATAGCTTAAAAAAGTATCAAGTAAATCAGCGAGGTCAGTAGTCTCACAAAGGTCCAGGAAAAACTTGTCGGACGGTTTAAAGCAATACAACATATTAAATACTTCATATAAGTGTGTTTTAATCGGTATGTATATTATAGCAAAATTATGTAAAGTGTGTCAAGATTAAATCAAATAGAATAGCGTATAATTAAATTTGATTTTCGTTAGTTTTGAATTAATTAAAATGTCACAAAGAATTTTTATAAAATATAGTTTCTTAAATATTACAGTTATAAAAATGTTGAAAAATAGCCAAACGTGTAATAATTTGATACACGTTTTTGATTGTTTTTCATTGCCGTAAGGTATATAATTACTATACTTTATAGAGTAAAAACTATAGAAGTATTAACGTTAATTATTATTAGAATTCTAAAATTATTTTATCAAATTATTATTAAATCTAAAAATTTAATTCATATATTCGCTATAGCGAAAGGTAAATCCAAAATGAAATTGAAAAAACAGCTAGCATACAGAAGAAAAAATATTTTATAAACGTCCGAGAAAAATATGAGAGACAATACGCAAAAATTTTACCTATCAGTTGAAAAATAATAAATGAAATGGTAAAACGGAAAGGGTTTTTTAGAAGTAAATATACCCATAAATAAAGTAAAAGTGAAAATTCAGACTGCAACACAAAGCTAGAACAATGGCTATGGTTGATAGATGGAAGCGAGGAGGAGAAAGTAAAAATGCCGGCAAAAGAAAATGAAGAAGTAAATAAGACAGTAGAAGAACTAAATAAATTGAGTCAAGATCCAGATGAAGTTGCAAAGTATGAAGAACGTGAATGGAGTATTATGAGATACGATGTAGAGATGAGAACAAACAGAGAACTTGGAGAAAAAGAAGGCGAAGCGCGTGGAATGAAGATAGGCGAAAAGCGTGGTTTAAAAATTGGTAAAGAGCAGGGAAGAAAAGAAGAAAAAACAAAAATTATAAAAAAATTATATTCTTTAAATACGCCAATTGAAAAAATAGCTGAAATTACAGAAATGTGTATTGAAGATGTGAAAAAAATAGTAAAATAAAAAAGAGGCGCTCTCCAATGGAGAGCGTCTTAACTCGCAGTTAGATATTGTTATATAAATCAAAACAATTTTTAAGAGATTGATTAACTGTAGAGATAGCTTGGTTTAACATCCCAATATATTCAGGAGTATTAGGAAACTGAGCCATCTTCTGTGCCGTACTACGAGTGGTGAGTAATGCTGATGGACCGATTTCTTTACGTAAGTCCAGATATGCCTTGACTAAATAAATCTTCATAATATTGCCTACAAGTTCGAAAAATAACTCATAGCTTAAATCCAGAGAAAGTTTAAAGGCACGTAAAGTTTGGGCACGAACCTTAAAGTCGGAGATAATGCTATCATAACGATTTTTTATCTCGTTTTGATGATTCCGTAAAAAAACATCAATATTTGGAGACAAACCGCTTGAATCACTAAATTGTAAAAGATATTGATCTTCGGGCTTAAATAAATACAGCATATTTTCACCTCATATAAACAAAAGTGTTTAAAGAACGATAAATACATTATACAAGATTATGTAAATTAAATCAATACTTACATTAAAAATTAAGCTTCTTTTTTAGTAGGTAAAGTATATTCAACAATATCTGAAACGGAACAATTTAAATAATTGCATAATCGAGCCAAAACACCTATATCAATTCTAGCAGAATCCCCATTAATCAACCTTTTTAAAACTTTAAAATCAGTATTGGTATCACGCATGAGTTTATTAATACTAATACCACGTTTCTTTAAAATATCACCGAGTTTGAAAGAATAAATGCCATTTTCAATTTGTACTTGTACCATTTGAATCTCCTAAATAATATGATAAAGCCATTATATTCTTTTTGCAAAATACTTGACTATTGGTTATATAACCAGTATAATTACAAATGTAAAATTAAATTAGCAAATATATAATTTTTAAGAATAGAAATACATTTATAGCTAATAATATAAACAAAGGCGAAAGGATTTATGGTGAAAAAAATGAAGAAAAACAGAAGAGACGAAGGTATTACATTAGTTGCATTAGTAGTAACAATAGTAGTCTTACTTATGCTTGCAGCAGTAAGTATAAATATGATTTTAGGAAGTAATGGAATAATAAATAAATCGAAGGAGGCTAGAGAGAAATATGCTGAAAGTAGCCAAAATGACTTAATTGGAATGAATAACCTTACCGATGAAATAGAAAAAACATTAATGCCATTAAATGATGAAACATCACCATATTTACCGGATTCTACATTTAAAATTGTGGAAGGATCAATAAGTACAGGTTTAGTAATAGAAGATGGAAATGGAAACCAATATGTGTGGGTTGTAGTACCAAGAAGTTTATACAATAATACAAATTATAATTCTAATAATGATAAAAAGCCAATTTCAAGTGAAGATTATAATAATATAGAATATTGTTTACATGAATATACAATGATGTTTAGAAATGATGCAAATGGAACTGAGACTACATATACTGATATATGGGCATCAGATAATTCAAATAATGAATGGTATACAGAGAATGAATATGTTGCTCTGAAACAGAAAATGTTAAAAAGCATATATGAAAATGGTGGCTTTTATGTAGGAAGATACGAAACTGGAATAGATTCGGAAAAAGAATTGCCAAGAAGTTATGGAGATGATTGTTTAACATTACATGAAACAACACAGAATCCAGTAATTAAAGCGAATTCATATCCGTATACATGGGTGAGAAGAACACAAGCGCAAACTCTATCAAGAAAATTTATATATGGTAAATATAGTGGAAACTTATTATTTGGAGTACAGTGGGATTTAATTCAAGCTTTTATAGTAAATAACAAGAAAATAGAAAATGTACTTATATCAGATAGTACATTAATAGGAAATTACTACAATAATTTATGGAATATAACCAATAGTAAAGCAAAGTATTCAATAGATTATGGAGTTTCATATACTTTATGTCCATATAAAAAGGCTGTAAACTCAAATGTTTTATTAACAACTGGGGCAGACAAAAGTTTTTCGTTATTGAATATTTATGATCTTGCAGGGAATGTATGGGAATGGACTTTGGAAAAAGCAACAGATGAAAATAATACTTGTGTACGTAGAGGAGGATATTCTTTTAATAATGGAACAGAGCGACCTGTAAATTACCGTGCATATGATAACATAGAATATAGTAATCATCATATTGGTTTTAGAGTTTCAATTTATTAGAATATTTTTTATAAGAATGAATAAATCTTTAACTGAAAGAGTTTAATTTTTTAGAGTATTCAGTCGAAATTTGTAAATTGTGCTAATATATCATTTAAATATGTAAAATTATATCATAAAAAGAACTACGAAAACGCTTGTATATCAAGCGTTTTCATGCTATTATATATTTAGTTTTATAAAACATTAATTTTTACTCGAAGCAGACAAGCTTCAAAAAATATCGATATTTAAAATTTTATTAGAGGTTCTCTAATCTAATACAAAGCTATTATTTTGTGTCTAAAAATATCCCATAAGAAAAAATGAAGAAAAACTAATGAATTTACTATTAAGTTTGATCCCCCATAACTAAAGGTAAATAGAATTATTTTGATATAAACTTAGAAAAAACTTTTAAAATGTAAGAGATTTTTAACTAAAGATAATTTAATTTTCTATATAAGCCAAGCTCCAGGAAAAAGAAATAGAAATTTATAAGAATATATGCTCGGAGGTGATATTATAAGACAGATGTACATATCATAATGGAATTATTATGCCAGAAAATAAGTAAAAACCCTATTTTATTTATAAAACTTAAAATATCTATATTAAATGGTTTTGAGGTAGCAAAAGCTACCTCTTTTAAAATTTTACGATACTCTAAATCTTTCAGTAATAGGACCTAACAATTCGTTTACATCTACACCAAGTACTACGGATATTGCACAAATTTCATAGTCTCGTACTGTTCTTTGGTTGTTTTCTATTCTGTAAAGGCTAGTAACCGGGATGTTTACGCCAAGTAAAAGAAGTTTAGAAGAAAATTTTTCTAGTGAAAGTCCTTTTTCAATTCTTTTATCTTTTAGTATAGGTCCAATTAGATTTAAATTATCCTCATATTTGCTAAAATTATTCATTGAAAAACTCCTTCATATAAAATTTGTATAATTTAAGTAATTATATAATCAAAGCTATGACAATATGTTTACACACGTGAAACAAAACGAGTGATAATACATGGTAAAAATAACCAGTTTTTAGCTTATTTAAATATTTGTAGCACTTTTTTAAAGTAGACATAAACTATTAGTAAGATGATTGACTTTGGAGAGTGATTGAAAAATTTAATTTTTTTCAATCAAATAAAATGTAAGAAAGGACTGTGAAAAAATGGAGAAAAAAAGCATCGTACGAATACAAAATATTTCAAAGACGTATCAAGCTGAAAATGGAGAAGTAGAAGCATTAAAAGGAATAAATTTTGATGTAAAAGAAGGAGAGTTTATAAGCATAATTGGACCAAGTGGATGTGGTAAATCTACTCTGTTATCAATAATTTCTGGGCTAGAAAGTAAAACAAACGGAGAAGTGTACATAGATGGAAAAGTGGGATATATGTTGCAAAAAGATAATCTTTTAGAATGGAGAACTATTTATAAAAATGTTTTGCTAGGACTGGAAATTCAAAAGGCATTAACAGAGGAAAATAAAAAATATGCAATCGAACTTCTAAAAAAATATGGATTATATGAATTTAGAAATAAATATCCAACGCAATTGTCTGGAGGCATGAGACAAAGAGTTGCACTAATAAGGACGCTGGCAATCCGTCCAAAGGTATTGCTATTAGATGAGGCTTTTTCTGCACTTGACTACCAAACAAGGCTTATGGTAACAGAAGATATATACAAAATTTTAAAGGCCGAGAATATAACGGTACTAATGGTTACACACGATATTTCGGAAGCCATAAGTATGTCAGATAGAGTGGTGGTTTTAAGCCAGAGACCCGCAACAGTAAAAAACATATACACAATTGACTTCGAGATGGAAAATAGGACGCCATTAAATTGTAGAGAAAAGCCTAAATTTAGTAAGTATTTTAACATAATGTGGAAGGAGCTTGAAGAGTATGACAAAGAAGCTGGAAAAGAAACTAATGTCTGAAGATAGAAAAAGATATTTAAGAAAAAAGAAGTTTAGAAAAATTGAGATACTCGCAACACAAATTTTAATAGTAGTTGCTTTTATAGGAATATGGGAACTTCTTGCAAGGCTTGGAAAAATAGATAGCTTTATTACCAGCCAACCATCTAGAATAGTAAAAACATTTCTAAATTTGTCATCAAATGACCTAGGTAGACATCTAAGAATTACATGTATAGAAACATTGGTGGGATTCTCTTTAGGAACCATAATGGGAGTAATAATAGCAATAATTTTATGGTGGTCGTCGTTCATTTCAAAAGTGTCTGAACCATTCTTGGTAATACTAAACGCTTTACCAAAAGTAGCATTAGGACCAGTAATAATAATATGGGTAGGTGCAGGAATGCCAGCTATAATAGTTATGGCACTTGCAATTTCACTTATTGTAACAATATTAAATATTTTAAATGGACTTATAAATACGGATAAAGAAAAAATAAAAATGGCTGAAACTTTTAATGCAAGCAAGTTTCAAATACTTACAAAAATAGTAATACCGGCAAATATCTCAACATTATTCAATACTTTGAAAGTAAATATAGGACTATCGCTAGTCGGAGTAATATCTGGAGAATTTTTAGTATCAAAAGGCGGACTCGGATATCTAATTGTGTATGGAGGGCAAGTATTTAAGCTAGACTTGGTAATGACGAGTGTAATTATTCTTGCAATAGTCGCAGCTGTAATGTACGAAAGCATAGAAATATTAGAAAAAATTGTGATGAAACAGAGATAGAATGTACAAGATTATTATAAAAGGAAATTAAAATAAGCTAAATTTATAATAAAAGTGTAATGGTAAATATGAAAGAGGCAATAAAGTGTCGATAGAAAAACAATAAAATTTACTTTTTATCTGTTGATAAAGCCTCAAAAATAAAGAAAGGAAATTTTAAAAAATGAAAAAGATTATAACGATAATAGTGTGCATATTGCTTGTGGCTGTTGTAATAGCAGTTGGGTTTATAGCAACAAGACCATCAAAAAATGATACTGCAATAAAAACACTAAAAGTAAATGAGGTTACAAGGTCAGTCTTTTATGCACCACAATACGTGGCAATTGCTAATGGATTCTTCGAGGAAGAAGGCTTAAAAATAGAATTAACAACAGGTCAAGGTGCAGACAATGTAATGACAGCAGTATTGGCAGGACAGTGTGACATAGGTTTCTGTGGTCCAGAGGCTTCAATTTATGTATATAACGAGGGAAAAGAAGATTACGTAGAAGTATTTGCTCAATTAACAAAGAGAGATGGTTCATTCTTGGTAAGCAAAAACAAAACAGAAAACTTCTCATGGCAGGACTTAAAAGGAAAAACAGTAATACCAGGAAGAAAAGGTGGAGTGCCATACATGACATTTGAATATGTTTTAAAACAAAATGGACTAAACCCAGAAACAGATTTAGTATTAGACGATAGTATAAAATTCGACTTAATGGCAGGAGCCTTTGCAGGTGGAAATGCTGAATATGTAACACTATTCGAGCCAACAGCATCAATGACAGAAGCAGAAGGAAAAGGATACGTAGTGGCATCAGTTGGAGAAGCATCTGGAGAAGTTCCATACACAGCATATTGTGCAAAGAAAAGCTATATAGAAAAAAATAGTGAAACAATAGAAAAATTTACACGTGCAATATATAAGGGACAAAAATGGGTAAAATCTCACACATCAAGAGAAATAGCAGAAGCAATACAAAGCTTCTTCCCAAGCACAAGCGTAGAATCAATAGAAAAATCAGTACAAAGCTACAAAGACATAGACGCATGGAACGAAACGCCAGTATTAAAAGAAGAAAGCTTCGATAAACTACAATTAATAATGACAGAAGCAGGAGAACTAACACAAAAAGCATCATACAACAAAATAGTAAACAACACATATGCAGAAAAAGTAATAAAATAAATTCTTCGCCCAATAGGGACGTTCCTATTGGGCGAAATACCAGTATAACAACTAGAATTTATCCCCAAACTCTTGTATTTTCCGCCAAAATAATATAAAATAACTTTGATATTTTTTAATATAAATAAAAATAATAGAAGAATTAAAAAAATATAATAAAAATATATCACAAGATGTAAAACACTTTTTTAAATTTTTACCTAAAAACGACAAACAAATTACAAGGCTTGTACTAAAATACTAGCATACAGTTAAAGGTACAAAAGTTAAAAAGGTAAGAGGTGGTAAAGATGTTTCAAAATATATCAAAAAACACAGAAGAAGTTTTTGATGACGAGGTTGATTTTGCTACGCAAAGCAAAAAAGAAAAGATAATTGGAATATTAAAGCAAAATTTTAGTGCTCCAAACATCATTATTTATGCCCTAGCATTTATGATGTCTTTGCTAGGAGGGCAAAATAGCCCAGTATTTACAAGTGCTGCACCATTTGGTTATGCCATTACGGCAGCTAGTTTTGGAGCGGGCGTTCCAGCACTAATTGTATGCTTAGTAACATTAGTTGGAACAGCAATAAAGTTTGGCGGAAGTGGTCTTTTATTTTACATATTAACACTGCTAATATTTGTAGCATTAGTGCTAATAAAAAGACCAATTGAGCAAGAAGAAAGCAATGAAAAATTAAAAGTTGGAATGCAAATGACTGTTGCAGTATTCATTGTTCAAATGATTAAACTTTTATTTAAAGGCTTCCTAGTTTATGATTTATTGTATACTTTAATGATAACAATAACTACAGCAATTTTATATAAAGTTTTTGTAAATTCATTAATTGTATTTAAAGAGATAAAAATAAAAAAAGTATTTTCAATAGAAGAGGTAATGGGAGCAAGTTTAATGCTTGCATTAGCAGTGAACTGTTTAGGTAACTTTAGTATATTTGGCTTCTCAATTAGAAATATATTGTGCATTCTAATAGTACTAGTAATGGGCTGGAAGAATGGAGTACTAGTGGGCGGGACTACTGGAATAACAATAGGAACGGTAGTCGGAATATTATCAGGTCAACAACCTGTAATGTTAGCTGCATATGCGATATCTGGAATGATTGCAGGTCTATTAAATAGACTTGGCAGAGTAGGGGTTATAGTTGGATTCATAATAGGAAATGTAGTATTATCATATGTTGCAAATGGAAACACAGTAGAGGTAATAAAATTTCAAGAGATATTAATTGCCGCTCTTGGACTTCTTGCAATTCCAAAATCATATAAAATTGAAATAAGTGATTTAGTTGGAAATACTAAGATGCTTCCAGAAACAACTACAAGAACTTTGGAAGAAAATAAAGAGACTATAAATAAGCTTACAAACATGTCTAACACAATTTCTGCAATGGCAAGAGAGTATGAAAATGCTGCTGCCACAATTGTTACAGACGAAGAGCTAGAAAAGCAAGAAAAGGCTAACCAAGAACTATTTGAAGATGAATTATATAACAATTTGGAAGGCAAAGAAGAAAATCTATTATATGAAGACATCTATAACAATAACGAAAATATTTTAGATGAAATTTTCAAGCAACTTATGGCAAGAGAAGTTATTACAAGAAAAGATATAGTAAAAATATTTGCAAGCCATAACAATTATATAATGGGATTTAGTGCAGATTCTAAGGAAGATGACTATGTTGCACAAAATGATATTGATGAAATTGTAAGAGCCATAAATTCTGCATATAGAGTTAGCAAGTTAAACTTTATATGGAAAAAGAAACTAGACGAGAACAAAAAAACAATGTCAAGCCAATTAAATGGAGTTTCTGAAGCCCTATCAAACTTGGCAAATCAAATTACAAAAGATGAAGATGATATATACAAAGCTCAAAAAGAGCAAGTAAAAAAATTGCTAGAGGAAAAAGAAATAGAATTAAAAGACATTACTGTGAAACAAGAAGATAGCGGTAGATACATTATAACGTTATACACAGGTGTGTGCGATTCTGTGGATGGAAAAGAGTGTGGAGTTAAAAAAATTGCACGAATTTTAGCAAAAGTATTTAACGAAAAAATGGTTTTACAAAAACAGAAATGTGGGCTAAGAGCAAACGACAATACTTGTATGTACACATTTACATCAGAAGATGAATTTACAATGCAAGTAGGACTTGCAAAAGCCAAGAAGTTTGACTCTATAATATCTGGTGACACAACCTTGCAAACAAGGCTAGAAGATGGCAAATATTTGCTTGCAATAAGCGATGGAATGGGCTCTGGACCAGATGCGAGAAAGAGCAGTAAGATTGCAATAAAAACACTAGAAAGACTGCTAAAATCTGGCTTTAACAATGATACAGCTCTAAAGTTAGTAAACACAACAATATCTGCAAATACAGACGAGGACATGTATGCAACACTGGATGTAAGCATATTAGACTTGTATAAAGGCAATATGAAATTTATAAAAAATGGAGCTTGCCCAACATTTGTAAAAAGAGGAGGCAATGTAGAAACACTAAAATCAGTTTCGTTACCAACAGGAATACTAAACAATATAGATTTAGTAGAATATAACTACGACCTTCAAGACGGAGATATAGTTGTAATGTGCAGTGATGGAATACTAGAATCCAACAAAGAATACATAAGCAAGGACTTATGGATGCAAGAAATATTGGAAGAAATAGAAACAGATGATGCACAGAGAATGGCAGATTTAATATTAAAAGAAGCCATAGACAATGACTTCGGAAAAGAAAAAGATGACATGACTGTAATGGTTTATAAAATACATAAAAAGAATATATAAAATAAAAGATTCATGCTTTAATACAAAGTATGAATCTTTTTTGAATATCTAATAAATATGTTGAAAAATGCCAGAATATGACGTTCTATTCTTACAATAAAAAGTTGACTACTACACTGAACTTGTGATATAATTTCAGTGTGGGGGAATATTATGAAGGACTATGAAAAAATAAAAGAGTTTGTAAATGAAAAAGATAATGCAATAACAGTAAATGATTTTAAAGATGCAAAAATTAAATTTTATTATATAAATAAATTGATGGAGGACAATTATATTTATAAAGTAAGAAAAGGCTTATATGTCAAAATAAATAGCTTTGAAGACGAATATTTTACAATTCAAAATAGATATAAAAAAGCTATATTTTCATATAATACGGCGTTGTTTTTCTTAAATCAAACAGAGGTAACACCTAATATGATAGATATAACTATACCGAATGAGTATAATGTAAGTACGATAGATAGAGAAAGAATAAGAATACATTATACAAGTAGAGAAAATATAGAACTAGGAGCTATAGAGTTGAAATCTCCATTTGGAAATAATGTCAAAACATACAACCTAGAAAGAACAATTTGCGATATTGTAAAAAACGAAAATAAGTGTGGGTTAGATTTAGAACAAAAAAATAAAGTGATAAGAAATGCTTTTTCTAATAAAGAAATTGATAAAAGCATGATTATTGAATATGCAAAAAGATTAAAGTGTGAAAAGAAAATTAGAATGATAATGGAGGTATTTATTTGATAAAAAATATTCAATCATTAATGGATAAATCTAAAAATTTTGCAAAGCTAAATGGATTATCTGTTCAGGAAGTACTGCAAAATTATATGTTTGAAAGATTTCTAGAACGACTATCAAAGTCAGAGTATAAAGAAAAATTTATTATTAAAGGTCGGTTTTCTACTGTCAGCGATTATGGGGATTAACATGAGAACAACAATGGATATAGATGCAAATATTACAGGTATGAACTTTGAAAAAGACGAAATAAATGAAATGATAGATGATATTTTATCTATTAAAATTGATGATAATGTAATCTTTGAAGTAGAAAAAAATGTACCAATAAAAGAAGATAATGAATATGGAGGATATAGGTTTAAATTGATTGCAAAATTAAGCAATTTAAAAATTCCATTTTCAATAGATATATCGACAGGAGATTTAATTACACCGAGAGCTATAGAATATAAGTATAAAACGATACTTGAAAATAATCAAATAAGCTTGTATACATATAATTATGAAACAATAATTGCTGAAAAATTTGAAACTGTGTTAAAGAGAAATATTTCTAACAGTAGAATGAAAGACTATTATGATTTATATTATTTTGTAACATACAAATGGAATGATATTGATAAAGCGACACTTGAGGTGGCTGTTGATACAACTTTTAAACATAGAAAATCAAAGAAATATTTAGATAAATATAATGAAATAATTTTAAATCTTTCTAATGATATAAATTTGTTAGAAAGGTGGAACAAATACAGAAAAGAGCATACGTATGCGAAAGAAGTAGAATTTGAGGATACAATAAAAGCGATAGAAAAAATTCATAAAATACTATAAATAAAGTTTAAGTAAATAAATTTTTTAATGTAATACAACTAATGACTCAAATTTTAGTTTTTAACATGAAGTTAAGAAGGAGTAATTAGTTGTATTTTTATAAAAAGTTAATAATTCAATATTAAAACCAAAGAAATCTCATCTTTTATATTGTAATTCCACCATATTTTGTGATATATTATACTTGCAAAAATTATATAAATTAGAGAGGACATTTATGAGTAGAGGAAAAAGATATAACGGATCTGAACATAAGCTAAATATAAAAAAAGTTATTGCTGTTATAATAGCATTTTTAGTAATAATAATGTTTGTAGCAGTTTTTATAAAATTAATGCAGCCAAAAGCTGAAACAACCGAAAAGAAAGTCGCAATGGCATACTATTCTGCATTTACAAACAATAAATGGGGCATAATTGATTCATCTGGAAACACAGTAATTACACCAAGTTATGATGAAATGGTTGTTGTTCCAAACAAGGACAAGGCTGTATTTATAGTAACATACGATGTGGATTACACAAATGGAACATACAAAACAAAGGCAGTAAATGAAAAAAACGAGCAACTATTTAGCACATACGACCAAGTTGAAGCAATTCAAAATTATGATCAGCAAAATAATATCTGGTATGAAAAAAGTTGTTTAAGAGTAAAAAAAGATAATAAATATGGATTGATTGACCTTTCAGGGAAAGTACTTCTAGACTGTAATTACGAGAGCATAGAGCCACTTATAGGAATTAGCAATAGTTTAATTACAACGAAAGATGGCAAGAAAGGGCTGGTAAGCTCGACGGGTTCTGTAATAATAGATAACGAATATGCAGATATCAAATCATTAACAAACGAATATGAAAATGGATATATTGTAAAAAATTCTGAAGGAAAACTTGGAGTAATTGGAACAAGTAAAAAAATATTACTTCCAATCGAATATGATGAAATTAAGAATGTATATGCCGAAAGCACTTATATAGCAAAACAAAGTGGTTCTTGGAAGATTGTAAATGTAAAAGACAATACATCAACCGACTTAAACTATGATGATGTGAAATCAATGGATAGTAGCAACATGGTAGTTGTAAAAGGTGGAAAATACGGAATTGCAACATTAGCAGGAGAAGAAAAAGTTACACCACAATTTGATTCTTTGAAAAACATTTATCAAAATTATTACATTGCTCAAAAAGACGGAAAACAAGGTGTGATAGATTCTGATAATAACGTAAAAATTGATTATAATTACAAATCTATAACATATGTAAAAACAGCAAATATTATAGAAGCTGAATCTGAGAAAGTTGAAACAGATTTATATGATAAAAATTTTAACTTGAAATTATCTGGAATAGTATCTGAAATTAACACAGATCAAGGCTACATGAAAGTCAGAATAAATTCAGATTATAAATATTATAATTTTAAATTTGAAGAAAAGAAAAATACAGAAATTTTAACAAATAATACATTATTCTTGGCAAAGAAAGATGGAAAATACGGTTATGTAGACAAAAATAATGTTGTAGTTGTAAACTATATTTACGATGATGCAACAGAGCAAAATAATTCTGGATATGTGGCAGTAAAAAGAGATGGAAAATGGGGAGCAATTAATTCAAAAGGCGAAACAACGGTAGCCCCAACACTTACACTAGAAAATAATCCAGTAATAGACTTTATTGGAACATGGCACTTAGCAGAAGATGCTAATGCAAATTATTATACGAAATAAAAAGTTGAAAAATTAAAATTTTGGCAATGTCAAGTTTATTTAAAATGCAATTACAAAACATGTAAAGTTGCCTTTTAAATGTATTTACACTGCCAAAATTTAGTGTTTTCAGTTAGAAGAACTTAAAAAGGAGAAATACAAATGGAACTAAAGACTAAGTATCAATACACATATTTTATATACCCATATATAATAAAACAAAAAAATTTAAACAGGTACTTTCAAAGCTTGTTAAAAAATCCAAGCTTTGAGATGAAAACTTTCGACAAGGAAAAAGACGAAGATTTATATTCATATTTCTTGCCAAAGGTTAGAAATACAATGTTTTGGACTATGGGGTTGAACAGAAGTAAACTTACAAAGTTCTATGATTTAGACGTAGCAACTCAAGCCACACTCTTAACAGAATACCCATGTACGATGTTTGAATATTCGTTAAATGAAGATATACAAGGCAAAGCTGGAAAAAGAGATGGAATATTTTTTGATATAACAAATATAACACTAGTTTGTTTTAATACTGGCATATGCTTTATGCTTATGAAAACAATGCTAGAAGGTGAAAACAGCCTTGCCAACATATGTAATTTCAATTATAAATTTAGAGACATAAAATCGGAAGCTTATGATTATAGAGGGTATGAAAATATAAAAATTCAAACAGACAGATTTAACACTATAAAAGAAATTACAGATTTAATTACAGAAATTACAGGCGAAAATAAAGAAGCTGCAAAAATGAATATAGATACAAACAGATTTATTACATATTCATATGCTTGTATAGGGCAAGAAGACTGGAATGATAATACAAATATAGAATTATTACAAAAGGAATTTTATAAATTTGTAAATGTCGAAAAGGCAGACTATATAGTTGATAGTTGTAATGAAAGCCTTGCTAATAAAGTTGGAATTGTAGAAAAATCTAAAAACGAAATCTATGGCTGTAGTAATGTTGGAACAGTTTTACTAACATCAGACATAAATCTAGAAAATTGTACTAAAAGACAAAGTGAATTCGAAAGACAATATTTATATCAGTATATATATAATTTGTACAAAAAAATAAGCTTGAAAAAATTAAACTATGATTTTGAGAAAAAATCGAAAAGTGCAAAAGAAGAATTCATAAAATTTGCACAAACAACATGGATAGAAGAAATTACAAACGACAATTTGGGCAGTTTGTTACAAAATGAATGGACAAAAACACTAAAAATGGATGCAATTTTTAAGCAAGTAAAAAACAAATACGATTTATTATATAAAAACTTAAACATAGAGAAAACAGCTAGCACAAATAAAATAATTGTAGCAATACTTGCAATATTGCTAATTATGAATATAATTAGTATTTTTAAAATATTTTAAAAATGAAAAATCACAATTGTGGCTATTTTAAATTTCATTCAAAATGATTATATAATATATATGAAAGTCCACTAAATTTACTTGACAATGTTTAACTTTTTTCAAGTAAAATAGCACTCTATGAAAAGGAGAAAAATAAACATGCAGATAAAATCTGGAATAGATATAATTGAAGTTGAAAGAATAAAAAGTTCTATAGACGAAATGGGAGATAATTTTCTGAATAGGGTTTATACAGAAAATGAAATACAATACTGTGAAAGTAAGAAAAAAAACAAATATCAGAGTTATGCTGCAAGGTTTGCCGTAAAAGAGGCTGCCTTTAAGGCTATATCAACACTTATAAAAGATAAATATTCTATATCATGGAAAAACATAGAGACTACAAATGATGAAAATGGAAGACCAAGTGTGAAATTTATTTCACTAACAAAAGAGGTTGAAAAAGAACTTGCAAAAATAGAAAGTATAGATGTGAGCATATCACATTTAGAAAAATATGCGGTTGCAACAGTAAATATATTAATCTAATAACATGCCAGAAATTATATATTTCTGGCCTTAATATTAGTAAAAAGAAAGGAATAAAAATGGAATTTTTTGATTCACATGCTCATTATGATGATGAGAAGTTTAATGAAGATAGAGATGAAGTAATAGAAAAAATTTATAATGCAGGTATTACAAAGTTTATGAGTGCTAGTTATGATTTAGAATCATCAAAAAAGGCAATCAAACTTATAGAAAAATATGATTTTATCTATACCACATCGGGAATTTCGCCAGATGGATTAAAAGATAGCATTGAAGAAACTAGAAACGAAATTTTAAAACTGAAAGAAGTAATATTAAATTACAAAAATCAAAAGAAAAAAGCAGGAAAACAGGACAAAATAGTAGGAATTGGTGAAATTGGTCTAGATTATTACTGGAATAAAGAGAACAAAGAAGTTCAAAAGTATGCATTCATAGAGCAAATAAAACTTGCAAATGAGATGAATTTGCCAATAGCAATTCATACTAGAGAAGCTGTAATGGATACCCTAGAAATACTAAAACAAAATCCAGTAAATAAAAAAGGTGTATTCCATTGTTGCCCATTTAATAGAGAACTAGTAAAAGAAGCCTTAAAACTGGGTTTTTATATATCAATAGCCGGACCTGTAACATTTAAAAATTCAAAAAATGCACCAGAAATAATAGACATGATACCGATTGACAGAATGTTAATAGAAACAGATAGCCCATATTTAGCACCAGAACCTGTAAGAGGTACTAGAAATGATTCGAGAAATGTAAAATATACAGCACAAAAAATTGCCGAATTAAAAGGACTTACACTAGAAGAAGTTGCAGAAGCAACATATAGAAATGCAGAAAAATTATATAACATTGAAGAATAATACAATAAAAATACCTTATTGATAAATAAATTCAATAAGGTGTTTTTATATTAGTATTATTTTCCAAAATCTACTTTTACATTTTTACGAGCTTCTGCATTGTCTACTTCGAATAAAGCTTCAGGTTTAAATCCTAATAAGCCAGCAACAATATTTGAAGGGAAAACTTCTAATTGTGTGTTATATTTTGTAACAGTATCATTGTAAAATTGTCTTGAATAAGAAAGTTTATCTTCTGTTTTAGATAATTCATCTTGCAAATTCATGAAATTTGTATTGGCTTTCAAATCAGGATAATTTTCAGAAAGAGCCATAATTGTTTTTAATGTACTTGAAAGAGAACTATCAATACTTGCTTTATCTTCAATTGTTTTAGCATTTGTCCACGAAGAACGTAAGCTTGTAACTTTTTCTAAAACATCGGACTCATGTGCCATGTAGCCTTTTACTGTTTCAACAAGATTTGGGATTAAATCAAATCTTCTTTGAAGTTGTACATCAATCTGGCTCCAAGCATTTTTTACTCTTTGTCTTGCTACCACCAAATTGTTGCGCATAACAATTAATGCAATAACAATAGCAACCAAAACAACAATTATAATTAGTACTACCATAGTGATTACCTCCTATAATAAATTTGATTATACTATATCATATATAAAATATGTTTACAACAAAAAAATATTAAAAAAGTAGTAATATTTTTTCAAAGTCGGTCATATTATATAATAGGACAATCTGGTAAAATTGGACAAAATTTCCAGTGACTGTGCCTCTAAGAATAGCACGGATAGTGCCAAATTTGACATGTTAAGAAAAAAATGGTATAATAAAGACGTTGTTTCAAAAGGAGGAACTAAAAATATATGAAGAAAGCAAAAAAAGCAGAAAATCCAATACGAAAAATAATTGGTATTTGCTTAATACTACTATTCGTAATGGGCGTTGGAGTTATGGCGTCAAATGCTAAACTTTACAACGTTAAAATAATTCTTTCAAATGGTTATATAATGAATGTAACAACATCTAAAACAAAGGTATCAGAAATATTAGATGAAAACCACATAATATTATTACCAGAGGAAAGTGTTATACCAAATGAAGATAGCGAATTATCAGACAATAAAACAATAAAAATATCTAAAGATGAACAACAAACAGTTGAAGTTGCTGAAAATGCAGAAACATCAGAGAATGTTACAGTAGAAACTTTATTAAAAACTTACGATTCAATCGTAGAAAAATTAGAAACAGTACAAGTAACAATTCCATACGAAACAATTACAAAAGATGTTTCAAACAATGACTCAAATAAAAGAGAAACCGTTGTACAAAAAGGTAAAGACGGATTAAAAGAAGTAACTTACAAAGTAAAATATCAAAATGATGTTGAAATTGAAAGAACAGAAATTTCTTCTAACATAATAGAAGAACCAGTTGACAAAATTATAGAAATTAGAAAAACTATAACAAACAGAAGCACAAGAAGCTCATCAGTTTCTTATAGTAATGGTGTATGGACATATTCAAGTGAGGAATTCGACTTATTATGTGCCATAACAGCACAAGAATGTAGCTCAAGCTACCAGGGTGCTTTAGCTGTTATAACAACAGCATGTAACAGAGCAGAGAGCTCAAGATGGGCAAAAAATGGTTCAGATCCATTAAGCCAATACAAGGCTCCGGGACAGTTCTGTTATTCAATAGATAGTTATTGGAAAAGGAGATTAAACGGTAACTATTCATCTGTAGTTGCACAAGCAGTTACAGACGCATTAAAAGGAAAAAGAAACCACAATTACTTATCATTTAGATCAGCAGGATATGCTTCAGGTGAGTACATTGGCGGAAACGTATATTTCAATGCAAAATAATCAATTGCGCTTAGGATAAGAAAACTTATTTTAAGCGCAATTATTGTATTCGGCTTGCTATTTGAACTTACATATAGTAAAATGTAGCTAGTTGAAAAATAATTAGAATTTTGTCTACGTTAAATCTTGTCTAAAACGTGGTTACATATACAAAGTATGCGCCCTTGCCTTTTAGATTTCGTTTTCCTGTCAAAATTTAATTCTTTTCCAACTTTGAGTTTTGAGGAGGATAAAACATGAAGTTAATATCTTGGAACGTAAATGGATTAAGAGCAGTTATGAATAAAGGGTTTAACGACTTTTTTGAAAGCATAGATGCGGATATATTTTGTATTCAAGAAACAAAATTACAAGAAGGTCAAATTGATTATAAGCCAGATGGATATTTCGCATATTGGAATAGCGCTGTGAAAAAAGGTTATTCTGGTACAGCAGTATTCTCTAAAATAGAGCCTAAAAAAGTAACTTACGGGATTAATATAGAAGAACATGACCAAGAAGGACGTGTGATAACATTAGAATTTGAAAAATTTTATCTTGTAAATTGTTATACTCCAAATTCACAAAGAGAGCTCACAAGATTAGAATATAGAATGAAATGGGAAAATGATTTTAGAGAATATTTAAAAGAATTAAACACAAAAAAACCAGTAATTTTATGTGGAGATTTGAATGTTGCACATAACGAAATAGATTTAAAAAATCCAACGTCCAATAGACATAATGCGGGATTTACAGATGAAGAAAGAGGGCAGATGACAAATCTTTTAAATGCAGGTTTTGTGGATTCATTTAGATATTTGTATCCAGACAAAGCAGGAGTTTATTCATGGTGGTCATACATGTTCCATTCCAGAGAAAACAATGCAGGCTGGAGAATAGACTATTTTATCACATCAGCTTCAATAAAAGAAAAAATACAAGACAGCAAAATACATACAGAAGTATTTGGAAGCGACCATTGTCCGGTTGAGCTAGATATAGAACTATAATAAAGTTAAGAAAGGGTACATCAATATGAAAAAAGAAAAGAACGATATAAAGCTATGGTTATTCTGGTTTTCACTTGCAGTAGCAATAATAGCAGCCTATAACATATTAGGAAATTTAGCAGGAGTGGCTCAAATAATAGGAAATATACTTGGAGCAATAATGCCATTCTGTATAGGATTATTAATAGCATATATATTATACATGCCATGTAGAAGCATAGAAACATTATTTAAAAAATCAAAGAAAAAAAGCTTCGTAAACAAACATGCAAGAGGATTAAGTATATTAACAACATACATAATTGCACTTATAGTAATTGTAATAATTTTAAACGTAATAATTCCAATTGTAGTACAAAGTTTGTCAGACTTATTTACAAACCTACCGGGCTATTACAACAGCGTTACAGAAAAAATAAATGAACTTCCAGAAGATAACATACTAAGAAGTGAAAAAGCCACTGAAATAATAAATAACATAAAAAATATTGATTTTACAGCATTATTCAATATGGAAAGAATTCAGCAATATATTAAAAGCGTCATAAGTGCTATGGAGACAATACTAGATGCATTCATCGCAGTAATAGTTTCTGTATACATATTAGCACAGAGAAACGCAATAATAAGATTCTTATCTAAATTTACAAAAGCAGTTGCTTCAAAAAATGCATATGAAAAAATAAAAAAATATTTCATGAAATCAAACAGTGTATTTTTTAAATTCCTAACAAGCCAGGTACTAGATGCAATATTAGTAGGAGTATTAGTATCGGTTGCATTATCAATACTACAAGTAAAATATGCAGTACTATTAGGCTTTATGATAGGACTATTTAACCTAATACCATACTTTGGAGCGATAGTAGCAGTTGTAATTGCAATACTAATTACAGTATTAACAGGCGGAATTGGAAAAGCCTTATTAATGACAGTAGTTGTAGTAATACTACAGCAAATAGATGCAAACATAATAAATCCTAAAATAGTAGGAGATTCACTAGAAATTAGCCAGTTACTTGTAATATTTGCGGTAACACTAGGTGGAGCATACTTCGGAGTAATTGGTATGTTCTTAGCAGTACCAGTAGCAACAGTAATTAAATTAGTAATAGAAGACTTCATAGAAGAAAGAGAAAAAAGCAAAGGAATATAAAAAATAAAATTTCTGCTACATTTAACCAAAAAAACGTCAACTCCTATTGACAAAAATGACGCAAGTAGTTTATAATAATAGGCATGTAAAGATTTATGTGCTAAGAAAATTAGAACATATAAAATCCCATACGAATGCTACAGCGCACCGGAAGGAGGGGAATATCAATGTCAGAAGTTAAAGTAAATAATGGAAATATAGAAGATGCCTTAAAAAGATTTAAGAGACAATGTGCCAGAAATGGAGTATTACAAGAGGTACGCAAAAGAGAACATTATGAAAAACCTAGTGTAAAGAGAAAGAAAAAGTCAGAGGCAGCTAGAAAAAGAAAATTTTAATTATTAATAAGAGAAAAGAGGCGTTTTCAAAATATATGTAATATTTTGGAAACGCTTTTGTATTTAAAATTAAATAAAATATAAAGGAGTTGGATAAAATGTTAAAAGAAAAATTATTAGAAGATTTAAAAGATGCTATGAAAGCAAAAAATGTAAACAAGAAGAACGCAGTTCAAATGGTTAGAACAGCAATATTACAAATTGAAAAAGACAAGGGAATAGAAGTTAGTGACGAGCAAATATTAGGAATTGTTGCTAAAGAAGTAAAAACAAGAAAAGATGCAATTGCAGAATACGAGCAAGCAAATAGAGAAGATTTAATAGAAAAGGCAAACGAAGAAATAAAAGCTCTAGAAGAATATTTACCAAAACAATTAACTGACGAAGAATTAGTTGCAGAAGTTAAGAAGGTAATAGAGAAATTGAACGCAACATCTATGAAGGACATGGGACCTGTAATGAAAGAAGCAAAGGCAACAATAGGTGCTCAAGCTGATGGAAAAAGAATAAACGAAGTAGTAAAAAGTTTGTTAGCATAGACTTTTAGTAAAATGAATATGGAAAGGAATTTATAATATGTCGATTACTACCACAGAATTAATGGAAGGCGTAAAGCTTCATAAAATAGATACAAAAAAATATAAAACAAATTTATTGGCAATATATCTTACTTCAAAACTTGATAGAAAGCATGTTACAGAGAATGCACTAATGCTTGCTATTCTTAGAAGAGGGACAAACAAATTAAAGACACAAGAAGATATAAATATAAAATTAGAAGAGTTATATGGTGCAGATTTTAACTGTGGAATAGATAAACTATGCAATGATAGTGTATTCAAATTTTATATGGAATCTTTAAATGATGAATTTTTGTATGAAAAAGAAAATGTTTTAGAACAAAGTACTCAAATGCTATTTGATATAGTATTTAGTCCGCTTACTGAAAATGGAATGTTTAATGAAGAATATTTTAATAGTGAGAAAGAGAATCTAAGACAAATAATTAGAAGTAGAAAAGATAATAAAGGTGCATATGCATATTCTAGGTGTATAGAAGAAATGTATAAAGATGAGCCATATGGTTTGTTTACGTATGGTTATGAGGAAGATTTGGACAAGATTAGAAATAAAGAATTATACAATGCATATTTAGAAATGTTAAAAAACAGTAAAATAGATATTTTTGTGTCTGGAAATTTCTCAGAAGGAAAAAACAATGTGGACGAAATAATCAAGAAACAAATAAATGAGAAAAATGTTCAGCCAAGAAATATTGATGTATATGTAGAAAATGAAGTAAAAGAACCAGTGGCAGAAAAGGTTGTAAGAGAAACAATGGACGTTTCTCAAGGAAAACTTGTAATAGGACTAGATGTTACAAAACTTGAGCCAGAAGATAAAGCGGTAGCATCTGTTTATAATGCCATTTTAGGCGGTGGAGCAAACTCAAAATTATTTCAAAATGTAAGAGAAAAAGCAAGCTTAGCATATAGTGCAGGTTCATTATATATTAAAAACAAAAACAGCATAGTAATAAGAAGTGGAATAGAACAGAAAAACTATGAAAAAGCTCTTGAAATAATCGAGAAACAAATAGATGACATGAAACAAGGTAATTTCGATGAGACCGATATGAAGAATGCAAAACAGCTTATAGTTGCAAGTTTCAGATCTATGGAAGATGAACAAGATTCGACAATTTCTTATTATTTCGGAAAAGAAATGGAGCAAGAAAATGCCGACATTGCAACATATATCAGCCAAATAGAAAACGTTACAAAAGAGCAGATAGTTAAAGTTGCACAAAATGTTACTATTAACACTATATATTTTTTGAGTAAATAGAAAAAACAGGAAGGAAAAGTTTATGAGAGAAATAGAAAACAAAAATATTAAAGAAAAGTGCTATATGGAAAAGCTAGAAAATGGCTTGCAAGTTATAATAATTCCTAAAAAAGAAATCCAGAAAAAATATATTATTTGGGCCACAAAATTTGGTTCAATAGACAATACATTTATAGATAGCACAACAGGAGAAAAAGTTGTAATTCCAGATGGAGTTGCTCATTTCTTAGAGCACAAAATGTTCGAGCAAAAAAATGGAGTAGACAGTTTATATGTATTAATGGCTCTGGGATTAGATGCAAACGCATATACAACAAATGACCACACAGCATATCTATTTGAGTGTACAGACCATTTTTATGAGGGCTTAGACGAGCTAATGGATTATGTGCAAAATCCATATTTCACAGACCAAAATGTCGAAAAGGAAAAAGGCATAATTGGACAAGAAATAGGAATGTATGATGATGATCCAGGCTGGCAGTTATATATAAATGCTATGGATTGTTTATATGAGAAAAATCCAATCAAAGTAGATACAGCAGGAACTGTTGAGACTATATCTGGAATAAATCCGGAGATGTTGTATAAATGTTATAACACCTTCTATCATCCAAGTAACATGGTATTGACCGTTGTTGGAGATTTTGAACCAGAAGCAATTCTTGCAGAGATAAAGAAACGTTTAAAAGACAACGAAGCACGTGGAGAAATAACAAGAATATATCCAGAAGAAAAGCTAGAAATAAATAAAAAATATGCAGAAAAAGAAATGGAAGTAAGCTTGCCATTATTCATGATAGGTTTCAAAGACAATATTAAAGATAAATATAATGAAGTTGTAAAAAGACACATTGCAATAGAAATAATTTTAAACATGTTAATAGGAAAAAGCTCTAATTTATACAATGAGCTATATAAAGAAGGCTATTTATTATCTCAGCCAGATTTAGAATATGAATTTGGAAATGAATATTCACATGTACTAATCGGAGGCCAGTCAAAAAATCCACAAAAAGTGTATGAAAAAATTGCAGAAAAAATACAAGAAATGAAAAACAACGATATTAATGTGCGAGAATTCGAAAGAATAAAAAAGAAAATATATGGAGACTATGCTGTAGAATACAACAATGTAGCAGACATCGGCAGAATGTTCACATCAGATTATATAAAAGGAATAAACAGCTTCGAATACATGGATAAATTCGAAGAAATAGACGCAGAATATGCAAAACAAGTATTAAAAGAAATATTCACAGAAGACAAAATGATTATGTCTGTGATAAAAGGTAAAAAATAATTTTCGACATATATTAAAATGACCCAAACATCTTCTTTTCAAAATTCAATTGGAAGTTCGACTTTGAGGAGTCCGTTAGGAGCTCAAACCAAGAACAACATATTGATATTTTGAAAAGAAGATGTTTGCCCTTTTTTAGAATAATTAGCTGTTATATTATAAAATATGAAGTCGAATTTATTTGTCAAATTTTATTGCTTTCTGATGTATAATAATAGAATATAAAAAATAACATTATAAAAGGAAAAATATTAAAAAAATAAGTGGAAAAATGCAACACGAAAAACGGCGTAAACCATTGAAAATCCTTGACTCTAGACTATATATGTGGTATTTTGAAATAAAGGAAAAATGTGTGGAGAAAAAGGAGAAAATCAAATGCTAAATGATAAAATTTGTAAATTAAGAGAGAAACTTAATGAAAGTATAATAAATGGTGAAGATTATAGCATAATTTATCAGTTGAGTATTGAATTAGATGAATTAATTGCACAATATTATGAAATATTAACAAAAAATAGTTGACTAAAATATTTTTATTCTATATAATTGAATAAGAAAATCCAGAAAAAAGGGAAGAAAATGAAGAGAAAAGTAAAAATTTTTAGTATAATAATGTTAATTATAATTACACTGTCATCATTTATGGCAACGATATCATATGCTGATTTGATTAATCCGAATGACTATAATCCTAATAATAGGAATGAAGAAGTGCCAGAAAAGTTTACAAATATGGTGGGAATAATTGCAACAACAATACAAACTATAGGAGTTATATTATCAATAATTGTAATTGGATTGCTTGGAATTAAATATATGACTGGAAGTGTCGAAGAAAAAGCAGACTACAAAAAATCTATGATTCCATTCTTGATTGGAACAGTACTTATTGTAGCTGTAGGAACTATTATACGTATAGTAAACGATTTAACATCGCAAGCAATAGGTGAATAATAAAAAACAGTTGAAAAACTGCTAAACATGTAGTATAATAGGTAATATAGGAGTTAAAATATGAAGAAATATAAAAAACTATTAATAAATATTATGGTAATATTTATTATATTATTTAATTTATTCATACCTAATGCATATGCAGGACCATTACAAGATATTATGAATAGAGCAGAAGGCTTTGTAAATAATGGTGAAAACGGAGGAAATGTTATAAACAATGACGCTCTCAAAGAAGGATCAAATACATTATATAATGTTTTATTAGTAATAGGGATTGCAGTAGCATTCATATGGGGAATTGTATTAGGAATACAATTTATAACAGGAAGCCTAGGCGAAAAGGCGGATGTAAAGAAAAATTTGATTGTATATATAATTGGATGTATCATAATATTTGGAGCATTTGGAATCTGGAAATTGCTACTTCAATTGTTACAACCACTTGCATAATAAAATAGTTATTAATATTCTTACGAAAGTAAGCTTTAATAAAATAGAAAAATAAGGAGGAATAAACATGAAAAAATCTATAAAGGTAATATCTACACTATTATTAGCAATAATGTTAGTTGCATCTATAGCAGGAACTGTACTAGCAGTTGATCCAAATACAGTTCTAAATGGATTAAATGGAAATGGTAATGTTCAAACTAATGACTTAACTAAAGTTGGTAATAACATTGTTACAATAATTCAAGTTGTTGGTATTGTTATAGCAGTAATTGTATTATTAGTTATTGGTATTAAATATATGATGGGTAGTGCTTCAGAAAAAGCAGAATACAAGAAAACAATGATACCATATATAGTTGGTGCAGTTCTTATTTTTGCTGGTACATCATTAGTAAGAGTTATTTACTCATTATCAACTTCAGTATCAACAAAATAATATTTCATAAGTATTACATAAGTATTACAATAAAATTAAAAGTGCATGTAAATGCACTTTTTTTTGTTTTTAGGTTACATTTTGTTACAATATGTGCTATAATTTAATATATAATATTATGTTAAAACGGAGGAAGTCTATGGGAACATATAATGTGCCTAGAAATGTAAAAGGAGAAGGTAGGATTCTATTCATTTTTACAACAAAAAGCTTAATATATAGTGCAGTAGGAGTTGGCGTTGGATTAATATTTTATTTAATATTTAAGCTAATGAGCCTAACCGTTGTTGGAATTGCTATGGTTGTATTATGTGCATTAATTGGGTATTCAATAGGAATGTTAAAAGTACCAAACATAGGTATATTAAAGGCAACTAAAGTTGTTGGTGGCGAAAACGTGGACGATGTAATAAAAAGAGCAATAAAATTTAAACAAAAGAGAAACAAAATTTACATCTATGATGATAAGGAGGAAAATACAAATGACAGATAATACATCATTTTTAACGATTATATTATATGTAATGCTTGCAATAATGTTTGCTTTGGCAGTAGCACTTATTTTTATATATTTAAACATGAAAGTTAAAGAAAAACAAAAAGAGAAAGAAGACAGTGCAGTAGCAGAGTCTAAACCAGTAAAAAAATCTTCATCAAAAACTTTTAATGTTGGTTCAGTTTTCGACTTCATGGAATTCGATAAAATTGAAGATAACATGATTATACAGAAAAAAGGTGCTAGATATGTAATGGTTGTTGAATGCCAAGGTATTAATTACGACTTAATGTCACAAGCAGAAAAAGTTGGAGTTGAAGAAGGATTTATACAATTTTTAAACACCTTATCACACCCAGTTCAAATATATACACAAACAAGAAAAATTAACTTGGAGAGTAGCATCCAAACTTATAAAGCAGAAGTTGATAAAATAGAACAAGAATATAGCAGACAAAAGATGAGATATCAAAATATAATGGCATCACCAAATGCCACAGCAGAACAGAAAAAACAAGCTTTATATGAGTTTACAAAAGACAAAAACTTATATGAATATGGTAAAGACATTATATACAACACAGAAAAGATGAGTTTAAATAGAAATATATTAAACAAAAAATATTATATGGTAATTCCATATTATTCAGAAGAACTTGGACAAAATGATTTTGACAAAGATGAAGTTAGAGAGATGGCTTTCTCGGAATTATACACAAGAGCACAGGCTATAATAAGAACTTTGTCCGTATCAGGTGTTATGGGAAGAGTACTTTCATCAACAGAACTTGCAGATTTACTATATTTTGCATATAACAGAGAGGATGCCGAAGTTTTCGGTGTTGATAAGGCAATTAAAGCGGGATACAACGAGTTATATTCAACAGCGCCAGATTACATGGATAAGAAAATGGAAATGTTAGACAAACAAATAGAAGATGCCGCAGTTAATTTGGCAAGTGATAAAATTGCACAAGTTCAAACAGAAAAAGAGAAAGAATATCAAAGAAAAGTTGAAACAGAAGATGACATAATAAATAACTTAGCACAACTTATAATTCAAGAAAACGAAGCAATGCTCGGAAAAGACGTTGCAGAAAAAGCAAAAGAAAAAGTAAGGAAGGAGAAGAAAGCTAATGTTCAATAAAAAACGTAAAGCTACTAATAATGATTTTCAATTTCAAAGAAATGATTATACGAGTGATGAGCAAATTCCAATATTGCACAAGAAAACAATAAAAGAATTAATTGCACCTTCTGGAATAGACGCAAGTAATATTGACCACTTAGAGATTATATCAAATGTAAAAAGATATGCTAGAAGCTTCTTCGTTTCTGCATTACCAAGAATGTGTACATTTCCAGAATTATTTAGAGATATGTATATGTTTGGAGACATAAATACATCAATATATATAACACCAATTCAAGAATCTAGGTCTCAAAACGAGTTGAATAGAACGATAAATGAACTAGAAACAGAAAGAATTGTTGCAGCAGATAGAGGAAATATCAATAGAGAGAGCAACTTAGCTCAAAAAAGATATGAGGCAGAAAGCTTAAGAGATGAGATTGCAACAGGATTTAATAAACTTTATGAAGCATCTGTAGTGTCTACACTGTTTGCATATAGTTTGGAAGATTTAGACAAGCTTACTAAACTATTAGCAACAGAAATGTCGAAATCTTTGGTTGGAATAAAAAGTGCATGGGCAATGCAAGAAGAGGCTTTCCAAAGCAATTTACCTTTGGCGGAAGATAAAATAAGGAAAACGCATACATTTGACCGTAGATCTATGGGAACAGTATTCCCATTTACTACATCAGAAGTTGGTCACTCAACAGGTATTCCACTTGGATTTAATAAACAAACTGGCGTACCAATATTATTTGATAATTTCCATAGCTCACTTACAAACTATAACATGGTTATATTTGCTAAGTCTGGTGCTGGAAAATCTGTAACAATGAAGACTTTAATTTCAAGGTCTGCAGTACTTATGGGAATACAAAGCTTAGCACTAGATGCCGAAGGCGAGTATAGCATAGTTGCGGAAAGTTTAGGCGGAATAAACGTTGTACTAAGCCCTAACTCAAAAACAGTTATAAATGTTTTTGATATAGAAACCGAAGTCGTAAAAGACGAAATAACAGGAAGAGAAAGAGCTGTATTAAACGTAGAAAACAAAGTAGAGGACGTTACACAAGCATTACTTACAATGGCAAGAGGTAGTACAAGAAGCCAAGATATTAATGAGGTAACAAAGCAAATTATTGCAGAATCTGTTGCACAGGAGTATGCAGCATATGGAATAACAAGTGACCCAATGAGCTTATATGAAGCAGCTGGAAGAGGCAACGGAGACATATTAGGAAGAGCAAGAAAGAAAATGCCAACAATTGGGTCATGGTATAAACGTTTACAAAGAAATGCAGAAAGCAATACAAACCCTGATTACAGATTCCATTACAGCTATTTGCTAAAAGTTATGAAACAATACATAAGAGAATATGATGGTCAAATGGCATACTTTGACGGACAATCAACATTTGACTTATTAGATGGAACATTATTTATAAACTTAGATATATCACAACTAGAAGAAAGATTTGCAAGACCACTTGCACAACAAATATTACTTTCTTGGATATGGGAAAAATACGTTAAGAAAAACAGTGAAGATAGAAGAAAAGCTGCTAAGAAGAGAGTTTTGGTTGATGAGGCATGGATGTTATTGCCATACCCAGAAGCTGTAGACTTCTTAAACACAATGGCTAGACGTGCGAGAAAAAGAAACGTATCGCTTGCAATAATTTCTCAGAGATTCCAAGACTTCTACGAGAAACCAGAAGTACAAGCAGTTTTAACATCATCAGACACAAAGCTATTACTAGCACAAGATAAATCTGAAATTCAATACCTAAAAGAAGTATTTAAACTTAGCGAAGGTGAAGCAGGATTTCTAGTAACATGCAACAAAGGAGAAGGATTATTGAAAGTTGGTGGAGACACTGCAATATTGCAAATAACACCAACGGCAAAAGAGTTTGAGTTTGTTGAAACAAACTTAAACAAGATGATGGAAAATAATCAAAGAAAATCATAATAGAGGGAGGAAGTAATGCATAAGATAATAAACAAAAATTCAATACAAAAGATTACAGCAATTATTATAATAATGATAATGTGCAACTTTATTATGAATGGAAAAGTTTTTGCAGGTTATGGTGCTGCAACACAAGATCCAGGAGCTAGTACTGGAAATGCTACATCAACCGGGCAAAATACTGGTACAATAAAAGACGCGATAGATGTTGGAGTGAAGTCTGACGAAATAAAAGCAAAAATAAAAAGTCAACTTGATGTTTCGGATGATACAGCAACTAAAATATATACAGATTGTTATAATGATGTCAATAAAATAAAAATATCATATACATATGTATCTAATATGGGAAGTCAAACAGCAACAGCTGGTGGAAATGCTCCGGGCACTGATGGTGAAACAGCTTCATCAGGAAGCTACGGACAGAGTGTATCAGATCAAGAAGGTGCTGATGGCGGAGACGTTGGAGGACTATTATTTGGACCTCTTGCAAATTTGATTCAGGGAATAGGAGATTCGGTAAATAAAATATTGCAAAATGTAATAATAGGGGATAAATCACCAGTTTTTTATAACAGTGGTTGGTTTACGAGTGAAAGTGTGAAAAAAATTATTGAAGATAATCCTGCCGATCCAAATCTAGAAGATGTAACGGTTGTTAAGGAATATATAGATACATTCACTGGAAAATACGGAGTTCCAGATATAAAGTTAACACCAGCAGAAATATTTGCTGGAAATGTTGCAGCCTTTGATGCGAACTTCTTTAAAACGGATACAGATCATGATCAAGAGCTTGGCGGAAGTGATAAATCGATAGTTGAAGAATTAAGAAACACTGTTGCCAAATGGTATGTAGCATTAAGAAATATAGCAATAGTTGGCTTACTTTCTGCATTATTATATATAGGTATTAGAATTGTTATAAGTTCTAGTGCAGGAGATAAGGCAAAATACAAACAATTTTTTGTGGACTGGGTAGTTGCCCTGTGTTTAATATTCTTTTTGCATTATATAATGGCATTTACAATGACTATGAGTGAGACAGTTACAGACGTATTAGCTGGGCAAACAACTAGTCAAGGAAGAATAAAACAAGTAAATATAAAGCTTGTTGGAAAAGATGGAAAAACGCAATATACTGACGACGGACTTTCAGAGGGATTCAGTGTATACTTTTCAAGTAACTTTACTGGAGTAGCAAGAATTAAAGCTGATTATGCAGACTCTGCATTAAGAATGGGTTATTCAATTTTGTATATTGCACTAACTGTTTATACAGTGTATTTTGCATTTGTATATTTGAAAAGGTTGCTAATGCTTGCATTTTTTACAATGATTGCGCCATTAGTTGCTCTAACATACCCATTAGATAAGATAAGAGATGGAAAAGCACAAGCATTTAATTACTGGTTTAAAGAATACATGTTTTATGCTTTATTACAGCCAATGCATATGCTTTTGTACACAGTATTTGTATCATCTGCATTATCTGTTGCGGCAAACAATTTATTATATGCAATAGTTGCGCTAGCTTTTATAGTACCTGCAGAAAAGATAGTAAAGCAGATGTTTGGAATAAAAGGAAACACAGAATCTACACTTGGTGGGTTTGCAGGTGGAGCACTTGCTTCACAAGCGTTTAATATGCTTAGAAAAGGTCCGCCACAACCTAAGAAAGGCGGAGGAGATGGCCCTAAAGGAGAAAAAGGCATAAGACTTGATAATCCTAATAAGCCAAATGCTATGGATACACTAGCTGGAGATGCTATGGAAAATGGAGTAGAAAATGCTGCACAAATGGCTACAGCAGCTGGTATTGGAGCTGCAGCAGGAGCTGCTTCTGCTAATGCAACGGAAAATGAAAATAATGAAGAAACAGATAGTAATGGCGTACATGTGGGTGATGAAGGTGTAATTGACGGAGCACAATTTAGAGAAGTACCAGACAATGAACAACAGGGCAATGGACTGGAAAATCCAGAAATGCAGTCTGGAGAAAACCCTGCTATGCCTGAAAATGGACAACAAAATCAAAATGTGGACAACAATAATTCGGAAGAAGATCCATTTGCAGCAATTAGAGCAAAAGCAAATAGTCCTAAAGGAAACTTAGGTTCAGCTATAAATAGCAGAGTCCAGAGTGCTGGTGGTTGGTCTGGCATTGCAAAGGGTGTTGGTAAAACTGGAGCTAAACTCGTAGGTAGAGCAGCTATGATGACAACAATGGGTGCATTAGGACTTGGAGTTGGTATTGTTGGAGGAGACATGAGTGATACACTTAAAGGTTTAGGCGCAGGATTAACAGCTGGTTATGCAACAGGTGGCAGATTAAATAGTGTTGTTGGAAATACACTTACTGGAAACAATGCTGCGGGAAGATTCCTTGATGATGCAATTAGAGGAACTGGCCCTGAAAGAAAAAGAAACGATTATATAAGATCATACATGTCAAACCAAGAAAATAGAAATAGACTTCTTGAAAAGAATCCTTCTATTAAGAAATCTGAACTTGATGCACAATTAAGACAAAGAGCAGAATTATCTTATGACTCAGGTGTTACAGATGCTAAAATGTTGGATAGGGCGGTTAAGTTACAAAAACAACTTGATGCAAAAAATCCTAGAGGCGTTGGAAATGCAGAAAGGCATGGAGCTAACTATGATAAAACTGTAGCAACTATGCAATTAGCAAGCAAATACAGTGATTCAACTTTCGAAAACGACGAGAAAATTGCCAAAGCACAAAATCGTTTGGCAAGCAAACTTGAAAGAAACATGAGTGAAAGAACAAATGGCCCAATTGATGCAGATACTGCTAAAAAATATAAGGCTAGAGCAAAAGCAGAAGCTGCAGAGACAATGGGTAACATAGATTATTTAAAGAATGGATAGTTTTTATAAAAAGCAATCAATCTAATAAATTGGTTGCTTTTATTTTTATAGAGAGGTATAAAGTATTGAGTAAAGACTGAAAATTTTCAGATTTATTCTTAACTAAAATATAAAAATGCATTAAAGTAATGACATAACTATAATTTTGATGTATAATCATGTTATGAAATGGCACTTTAGACTATGGTGTATGGTTCTTATGCCAATAAAGGAAAAAGGAGAAAATTTCTATGGAAGAAAATAAAACACCAAATAAATCTGAAAAAGATATTATAAAAGAAAACATGCTAATTTTATATAAAGCTTACCAAGATGGAGAGAAAAATACTGTTGATGAAATATCATATTATAAACAGATTGTGCTGCAAAGTGAAAAAAACCCAATAATGTATGGATTGCAAGATATATATCCAGTAAACATAAAGGAACCAGAAAAAATTTATGGAAATAGAGTTTTGCTATATCAAAATGGAACTCCTATTGCGATGATAGATGAAAATTCAAATATAAAATTTTCTAGCGAATACTTAGAGCAAATGAAGTCTTTGAACCCTTCAATATATGCACTTTTGCATTCTATGAATGGTAAACATTATGAATTACCACAAATACAAGAGGTAAGTGAAAAGCTTCCAGATATAAATTCAAAACAAGAAGTTGAAGATTTTAAATTAAGTAAAGAAGAGCTTGAAAATGCAAAACAAAATGAAACAGTTGAGCAAGGAATGAGTGAAGAAGAGAATATCCAAGAGGTAAATAACGAGCAAGAACCTGAAAATGAAGAAGAAAGCATGGAACAAATTGCAAAGCAGTCAGGAATTGCTAAAGATGATATTAAATCTTGCTCTGAAATCAATCCGCACGAAAGAATTACAGACCAGAAAAGTTTTGAAGATATAGCAAATGTTACAGGAAAATATTCTAAAATTTTTGTAGTATCTGCAAATAGTCAAACGCGTGGAAATTCACTTTATTCGTTCTGGGGAATGACGCAAGATGGCAAAATGGAACCTGTTCAAGGTTTGGAAGAAAGACAAGGCGTAAATACTGGAAAATCAATATACTCTATAAATAGAGATGGCTCGCAAGTAAAAGAACAACAAACATCAGCATTGTTTACAATGCCTAATCAAAGAGAAGGTTTTTCGGTTACTATTGGACAATATGGAATAATTGAAACTACATATATAAGACGTAGTCCAAACGAAAATAAATATATAGGAAGTACTGTGAATTCATCAACACAAAAGCCTACTACAAGAGAGGTTCAGGAGTTTATGAATGACAGCAGAACAACCGATGCTGAATTAAAAGAAACAATAGATAAAACAGAACATCAACTTGGAGAAACATCTGAAACTAAGTTAAGAAATGTTGATGATAACCCCGATAATGATGTTGAAATTGATATGGACCAAGAAATAACTTTACATGACGGAACGATCACAACTCTTGCAAAAGAAGCAGAAGCGTTAAATATTGCACCAGATGAATACAAAAAACAATTTGCAGAAAGAGAAGCTGATTGTTATGCTGACAAAGTAGAATTAATTAGAGAAGAACAGGCAGAGGAACAATCTGCAGAGCGTGCTGAAGAACATGAAGAAAGAGCAGAAAGGTCTTTAGAAAACGATGCGTGGGAAAGAATGAAAAAAAGAGGCATAATAGACTAAATTTTCACTATAGAGAAAGCTGCAAAATAAATTGTATAAAATTATATGAGAAAAATAAATATGAGATAAGGAAAAGTAATAGTCCTTATCTTTTTTATTGTAAAAATTTAAGTAATAAATTTTTCGATTTATTATATTTATTAATAATGAGGTGAAATAAATGAAAAAAATATTTTACAGTATACTTATTTTTCTGCTAATTTTACTTAATTTTTCCACTGTTTGTGCAGATGATGTGGATAACGAGGTCGATTTTGAAGATACAATAGAAGTTACAGCTTCAAATGTGAGTGAATTACCAAAAACAAATTCTAGAAGATATATTGTTTACGATAGAATCTCAAAAAGTATGATAATAGGAAAAAATGAAGATGTTAAATCTGCCATGGCGTCCACAACAAAGATAATGACTACAATAGTCATATTAGAAAAAGCAGATTTAAACGAAAAAGTAACTGTAAGTGCAAAAGCAGGTGGAACAGGTGGCTCAAGGTTAGGACTAAAAAGAGGAGACAAGACTAGTGTAAGAGATTTGTTATACGGACTTATGCTAAGGTCGGGAAACGACGCTGCCGTAGCATTAGCAGAACATGTTGGTGGGAGTGTAAAAGGATTTGCAGAATTAATGAATGAAAAGGCCATTGAACTTGGACTTACAAATACACATTTTGTAACACCTCATGGACTAGATGATGCAAACCATTATACTACTGCGTTAGAGCTTGCAAAACTTACAGATTATGCAATGGATAATGAGACTTTTGCAAAAATAGTTGGAACAAAATCAACAACGATATACATAAATAATCAGTCAAGGCAAATAAACAACACTAACGAGTTATTAGGTGTACTAAACGGTGTGGTGGGTGTAAAAACAGGCTTTACAAACAATGCGGGACGATGCTTAGTAACGGAAACCAAAAGAAATAACATGGATATAATTACAATAGTTTTGGGAGCAGATACCAAAAAAGACAGAACAAAAGATAGTGTGAATCTAATAGAATATACCTTTTCAAAATACAAAATGTACAATTTGGAAGAACGAATAATAGAAGAATTTAATAAATGGAAAAATATAAATGAAAAACGAATTCTAATAACAAAAGGAAAACAAAACAATCCTAAATTAGCCTTAGGAGCAATAGAGAAAGCAACAATACCAATCTGCGATAACGATAAAATTGAATACTCAATTAATGCACTAACTGAAGTAGAGGCTCCGGTGGAACAATGGAATTTAATGGGTACATTAACAGTAAAACTAAATGGTGAAATATTGGAGAACATAGATATAGTGAATGTAAATGAAGTGCAAAAACGAGATTGGAAAGATTACTTTAAAATAGTGCTAAATACTTACGGAAACTGGAAAAATTTCATAATAATTCATTGACTTTAGTGGCATGATATGGTAAAATAATAAAGCTAGTATAAATAGCTTTATTTTATTGTGCTAGCAAATTAAAATTAGGAGGTGAAATTTAAGTGCCAACAATTAATCAATTAGTAAGAAAAGGAAGAAAAACTACTACAACAAAATCAACATCACCAGCTTTACAACATGGATACAATTCTATGAAAAAGAAAACAACAGATAGAAGATCTCCACAAAAAAGAGGTGTATGTACTGTAGTAAAAACTGTTACACCTAAGAAGCCAAACTCAGCTTTAAGAAAAGTTGCCAGAGTTAAGCTTTCAAACGGATACGAAGTAACATCTTATATTCCAGGAATCGGACACAATTTACAAGAGCACAGTGTTGTTCTTATAAGAGGAGGAAGAGTAAAAGACCTTCCAGGTGTTAGATACCATATTATAAGAGGAACTTTAGATACAGCAGGTGTTAAAGACAGAATGCAAGGAAGATCTAAGTATGGAGCTAAACGCCCTAAGAAATAAAAATAATACTTAGATATGGGTGCATATAACTTACTAATTTAAGGTTCTTAAATTTAGCATAGATATATAGCACTAAACTAGAAATGTTTTAAGAAGAAAAGCCGAAGGCTTAGTATTAAACTTTTTAGAGTACCGAAGATACTAGGTAATAAAATTAGTATCAATTTTATAAGGAGGGAAGAAAAGTGCCAAGAAAAGGATTTATAGCAAAAAGAGATGTTTTACCAGATCCAATATACAATAGCAAAGTTGTTACAAAGTTAATAAACAATGTTATGTTAGATGGTAAAAAGACAGTTGCTCAAACTATCGTTTATGATGCATTCGATATCATAAAAGAAAAAGAGCAAAAAGATCCACTAGAAGTATTTGAAGCAGCACTAAACAACGTAATGCCAGTTCTAGAAGTTAAAGCTAGAAGAATTGGTGGTGCTACATACCAAGTACCATTAGAGATTAGACCAGAAAGAAGACAAACATTAGGACTTAGATGGTTAGTTTCATATGCTAGAAAGAGACATGAAAAAACAATGTCTGAAAAATTAGCTGGAGAAATAATGGATGCTGTAGCTGGAAACGGTGGAGCTTTCAAGAAGAAAGAAGATATGCATAAGATGGCTGAAGCTAATAAAGCTTTTGCTCACTACAAATTTTAAAAATTTAAACTATAAGCGTCGTCTAACTTCGTTAACCTTCATCTAAAAATATACTCGACGTACACCACGTACGCCTCCGTTATTTTTGATTCGGTTGCCTTGTTATACTTGCTTCTAGTTGAAATTTTACATGTATATTAAAAGAAAAAATTATTTAGAAAGGAAGAAAAAATATGGCCGGAGACGGAAGAGAATTTCCTTTAGAGAAAACAAGAAATATAGGAATAATGGCTCACATTGATGCGGGAAAGACAACAACAACAGAGAGAATACTTTTCTACACAGGAAGAACACACAAAATAGGTGAGGTTCATGATGGTGCTGCTACTATGGACTGGATGGCCCAAGAGCAAGAAAGAGGTATTACAATTACATCAGCTGCTACAACTTGCCACTGGTTAGGTAATAGAATAAACATTATCGATACACCGGGACACGTTGATTTTACAGTTGAAGTTGAGAGATCTTTAAGAGTTCTTGACGGTGCTGTTCTAGTACTTGCTGCAAAAGGTGGAGTTCAACCACAATCTGAAACAGTTTGGAGACAAGCTGATAAATACATGGTACCAAGAATGGTATATGTAAACAAAATGGATATTACTGGTGCTGATTTCTATGGTTGTATAAACCAAATAAAAGAAAGATTAGGAGCTCATCCAGTTCCAATCCAATTGCCTATAGGAGCTGAAGATAATTTCAAAGGAATTATTGATTTAATAAAAATGAGAGCATTTATTCATAAAGATGATTTAGGAAAAGACATTGAAGAATGTGATATTCCTGAAGATATGAAAGCAGATGCTGAAAAATATAGACAAGAAATGATTGAAGCAGCAGCAGAACAAGATGATGAATTAATGATGAAATATTTAGATGGTGAAGAACTATCTGAAGCTGAAATCAAATCAGGATTAAGAAAAGGAACTATATCAAACGCTCTAATTCTTATGACATGTGGTTCATCATACAAGAACAAGGGTGTTCAAGAATTATTAAATGCAATCGTTGACTACTTACCATCACCACTTGATATTCCAAACATCAAAGGTGTTGACGAAGATGGAAACGAAGTTGAAAGTAAGACTGATGACAATGCTCCATTTGCAGCATTAGCATTCAAAATAATGACAGATCCATATGTTGGGAAACTATGCTTCTTTAGAGTTTACTCTGGAACATGTACAACAGGAACTACTATTTTAAATGCTACAAAGGATAAGAAAGATAGAATAGGAAGAATCCTATTAATGCATGCAAATCATAGACAAGATATTGAAAAGGTTTATGCAGGAGATATTGCAGCAGCAGTTGGATTAAAAGATGTATCAACAGGTGATACACTATGTGATCCAGACCACCCAATAATACTTGAATCAATGGAATTCCCAGAGCCAGTTATCGATATAGCTATTGAGCCAAAAGATAAGGCTAATGGAGAGAAAATGGGAATTGCTTTAGCAAAACTTGCTGAAGAAGACCCAACATTCAAAACATGGACAGACCAAGAATCTGGACAAACAATCATCGCTGGTATGGGTGAGCTTCACCTAGATATCATCGTAGACAGATTAAAGAGAGAGTTCAAAGTTGAATGTACAGTTGGTAAGCCACAAGTTTCTTACAAGGAAACAATCAGAAATAAGGTTAAAGTTCAAGGTAAGTTTGTTCGTCAATCTGGTGGACACGGACAATATGGTGATGTATGGTTTGAAATGGAACCATTAGAGCCAGGTTCTGGAGTTCAATTCGAGAGCAAAATAGTTGGTGGAGCTGTTCCAAAGGAATACATTAAACCAATTGAAGACGGATTAAGAGAATCAGCAATGAGCGGTATATTAGCTGGATACCCAGTTATAGACTTCAAAGCAACATTAGTTGATGGTTCTTACCATGAAGTTGACTCATCTGAAATGGCATTCAAGATTGCTGCATCTATGGCTTTCAAAGAAGGATGTAAGCAAGCAAAATCTGTTATATTAGAGCCTATAATGAAGGTTGAAGTAACTGTTCCTGAAGAATACATGGGAGATGTTATTGGAGACATTAACTCTAGACGTGGTAGAATGGAAGGAATGGAAGCTAGAAACGGTAACCAAATAATAAGAGGATTTATTCCACTTTCAGAAATGTTTGGTTATGCAACAGACTTACGTTCTAAGACACAAGGTAGAGGAACATATTCAATGGAACCAAGCCATTACGAAGAAGTTCCAAAGTCTGTATTAGAGCAAATAGTCGCTTCTAGATCTAAGAAAGCAGAATAATATACAAATATGTATATATTGTGAAAACAAAAATAACACTTGCATTTTGATTGAAAATATAGTAGAATGCAGGTGTGAAATAAGATATTAATTTTAAATATAAATAGTCATGAGCAAGACTCAAGACTAACTAAAAAGGAGGAAAATTAAATGGCAAAGGAAAAATTTGTAAGAACAAAGCCACACGTAAACATTGGTACAATTGGTCACGTTGACCACGGTAAAACTACTACAACAGCAGCTATTACAAAATACTTAAGCTTATTAGGACAAGCTAAATACGAAGCATACGATCAAATCGATGGTGCTCCAGAAGAAAGAGCAAGAGGTATTACAATTAATACTGCTCACGTTGAATATGAAACAGCAAACAGACACTATGCTCACGTTGACTGCCCAGGACACGCAGACTACGTAAAGAACATGATCACTGGTGCTGCTCAAATGGATGGTGCTATATTAGTTGTTTCTGCAGCTGATGGACCAATGCCTCAAACAAGAGAGCATATATTACTAGCTAGACAAGTTGGTGTTAAATACATCGTTGTTTACCTAAACAAATGTGATATGGTTGATGATCCAGAATTATTAGAATTAGTTGAAATGGAAGTTAGAGACCTATTATCAGAATATGGTTTCCCAGGAGATGAAATTCCAGTTATAAAAGGATCTTCATTAAAAGTACTAGAAAGTACATCAACAGATCCAAATGCACCAGAATATCAATGCATTAAAGAATTAATGGACGCAGTTGATACTTATATCCCAACACCAGCAAGACCAGTAGATAAGCCATTCTTAATGCCTATCGAAGATGTTATGACAATAACAGGTCGTGGAACAGTTGTTACTGGTAGAGTTGAAAGAGGACAAGTTAAGATTCAAGACGAAGTTGAAATCGTTGGAATTAAACCTTCTACAAAAACTATCGTTACAGGTGTTGAAATGTTCAAGAAAACACTTGACCAAGCTGAAGCTGGAGACAACATCGGAGCATTATTAAGAGGTGTTCAAAGAACAGATGTTGAAAGAGGACAAGTTCTTGCAAAACCAGGATCTATACATCCACATACAAAATTCAAAGCACAAGTATACGTTTTAACTAAAGACGAAGGTGGACGTCATACTGCATTCTTCAATGGATACAGACCACAATTCTACTTTAGAACAACAGACGTTACAGGTGTTATCGAACTAGAAGCTGGAACAGAAATGGTTATGCCAGGAGATCACGTAAACATGACAATCGAACTTATTACTCCAATCGCTATCGAAAACGGATTAAACTTCGCTATTCGTGAAGGTGGAAGAACAGTTGGATCAGGAGTTGTTTCTGATATAATTGAATAATCTATGAATAATATATAGCTTATTAAATAGATACCTACAGAATAAAAAGAAAATTATTATCTTTTTTACTGTGGGTGTTTTTTATTTTATTACAAACGGATTGTCATTAAAGAACATTCATCAACATATATATGAAAAATTGCCAAATTAAATTGACTTTTGACCGATTTAAGTATATACTTTAAGCGTAAATACTAAAGAAACAGAGGATGAACTAATCAGATTTATAACTTACGAAAGGAAAGCTAATAAATATGAAAAAAACAACAATATCAAGCATAATAATAGCAATATCAATGATAGTATTCACAACTAAGGTACAAGCAGCTACAGGAAAAGTAACAACAGAAACTTTGAATTTAAGAAGCAAGGCTTCAACTGATTCGTCAGTGGTAAAGCTACTTAACATGGACGATGAATTAGAAATCATATCAGAAGAAGGAAATTGGTATAAAGTTAAGGTTGGAGAAAATGAAGGCTATGTTAGTAAAGACTATGTAAAAGTTGATAAAACGTCAACAGAAACAAACAATACGACACCAACCGATAATAACAAAAATAATTCTGGTGCAAATTCAACAGAAAATAAAAACAATGAAACGACTTCAAGCCAAACCTCATCAAACACTGTAACACCAAATTCTACTTTAAAACTTGAAAAAGATGTTACAATAAAAATATTACCATTAATAAATGCGAATAATCTTGGAACGGCAAAAGCTGGAGATGAAGTTACTGTTATTACAACAGCAAATAACTGGATATTTATAGAAACAAGCGAAATTGCTGGCTGGATAGTAAAAGATTCAAGTGTGGGACAAGTTACGAGTTCAGAAGATAAAAATACTGGCTCAAGTACAGATAATAACACCACAGATACTAGCAATAATGATGACAAGGGTGAGGAACAAACTGATACCAAAACTAATACGGATAATAATGACGATACAACTTCATCAGATACAAATTATACTAAAACAACCAAATACATTAATGCTTCGTCAGTATATGTTAGAAAAGAAGCTTCAACAAGTGCCGAAATAGTAACGACTTTAATTAGAAACACTGATGTTACAGTTGTTGGAGAATCAGGAGATTGGTACAAAGTTACATATAAAGATTACAGTGGATATATTTATAAAGAACTATTGTCAGATAAAAAAACAGAAGAAACAAATAGAAGTAGCGCTAATAGAGAAAGCGCTACAACTGTTTCAAGTGTAACTACTGAAACTACAACAAAAGAAACTTCAAAGGGACAAGAGATTGCAGAATATGCAAAACAATATTTAGGATGTCCATATGTTTATGGAGGTTCGGGGGATAAATCTTTTGACTGTTCTGGATTTACAATGTATGTATACAAGAAATTTGGATATACATTAAGCCATTCTGCAATAGCACAATCTAAAGTTGGAACATATGTTGCAAAAGAAGATTTACAAGCTGGGGACTTGGTATTTTTCTTAGATTATGAAACAATGGATGGCATAGGACATTGTGGAATATATATTGGAAATGGCGAATTTATACATGCGTCTTCTGGAAGTGGATATTGTGTAAAAATATCAAACTTATTAACAGGAAGCTATAACACGAGATATGCTACAGCTAGAAGGTTAATCTAATAAGAGCACGACGTAATAATATAGAGTTTTATAAATAATATAGGGCAATTTAAAAGGAGAATGTTAGTGAAAAGACCACTTTTAATTGTTACTATATCATACATATTAGGAATAATTATAGGGGTATACTTTAAGCAAAGTATACTCTTTATTTTACTTACAGGAATTACTGGAATTGTATTTTTGAAAATAATAAAAAAGAAAAAAATTGTAATTATTGCAATATGTATTGTACCATGTTTTTTGTCTTGCCAGCAGACCAATAATTTAAATAATAAATACAATAAAATGTATAAATTAGATAATGAAAACATTGCAATAACTGGAACTGTGTGCAGTCAAATAAAGGAGACTGATTATAAGTATTCTGTTAATATTAAAATAGAAAATAAATTAAAATTAACAGTCTATATAGATAAAAAAGAAAATATTTCAAAATTAGAATACGGCAATAAAATATCTGTTACAGGAACGTATAAGAAGCCAACAGAGAAAAGAAATTATAAAGGCTATGATTATATGAAATATTTAAAGACTAAAAAGATATGTGGCGCTTTAATGGTAGATGGAGAAGTAAAGCTGGTAAAAACAAAAAAAATCAATCCAATATTTACAATAATAAATAAATTATCGCTAATTTTTAAACAAAATTTGAAGAAATTATTACCAGAGCAAGAAACTGAACTTGAACAGGGAATTTTATTAGGAGACACGTCTGATATAGAAAGTGATATAAAAGATGATTTTAGAGAATGTAGTTTATCGCACATGCTAGCAGTATCTGGAGCTCATTTATCTTATCTAGTGTTAGGAATAAATACTGTTTTAAGCAAAAAGGCATTTGGAATACGAAGAAGAAAAATTTTATCTATAATATTTATTTTAATTTTTATGGTTATTGTTAATATGAGCCCATCGGTTGTAAGAGCTGGAATATCAACTATTATAGCAATATTTGCAACTTTAATTTACAGAAAACAAGATACATATACAACAATTTCAATTGCTTTGTTATTAACATTATTAAATAATCCATTTGCGATTTTTGATGTTGGATTACAGCTGTCATATCTTGCAACTTTAAGCATAATAATTTTTTATTCTAAATTCACCCAAAAACAATTTAATAATAAAGTAAAAAAGTATTTGTATGAGAGTGCGATGCTCACTTTGAGTGCAAACATTTTAATTCTTCCAATTACAATCTATGAATTTAACACAATTCCAATAAACTCAATAATATCAAATTTGTTAGCTGGTCCATTGCTTGGAATATGCATAATATTAGGCATGTTCACGGTAATTCTTTCAACAGTTTGTTTTCCTGTGTCAAAATTAATAGCATTTCCATTGCAAATTATTTTAAAAATTCTAATAAAGATAATAGAATTAATTTCTAAAATTCCATTTGGAAATTATACTGTAAAAACTCCGTGGTTCATAGTTGTGTTTTTAACTTATGCAATAATTGCCACATTAATATATAACAAAAAGAAGATTACTAAAATTTTAACTATGATTACATTAATAATATTTATTGTTATGCAGGTTTGCGCTTTTATAAATATTGATGGAAAACTAAAAATCTATTTTATAGACGTAGGACAAGGAGATAGCATGCTTGTAAAAACTGTGAATGGAAAAAATATTTTAATTGATGGCGGTGGAAGTAAAAATCCAGATTATGATATAGGAGAAAAGATTTTAGTACCATATTTGCTAGATAGAAGAATAAAAACATTGGATTATGTAATTATATCACATTTTGATGAAGACCATGTTGGTGGAATATTGACTGTTATGCAAGAGTTGAAAGTGAAAAAAGCAATAATTGCAAGACAATTTGAAAACTCTAATAATTATAAAAAATTTATTAAATTAGCACAAGAAAAGAAAATTAAAGTTATTGTTGTAGAAGCTGGAGATGTGATAAATATAGAAAAAGATATAAAGCTAAAAGTTTTATGGCCAGACTCAAAAAATAAGATTAATGAAAATGTTTTAAACAATAATTCGCTTGTTTGCAAGTTAGAATACAAAAGTTTTTCAATAATGTTGACTGGAGATATAGAAGAAATTGCAGAGAATGCAATACTAACCAAATATAAAAATAATGTCAAAATATTAAATGCAAATATTTTGAAGGTAGCACATCATCGGCTCTAAAAGTTCATCAACAGAAGAGTTTATCAGAGCTGTAATGCCAGAGATTGCACTAATTGGAGTTGGAAAAGACAATAGCTTTGGACATCCATCTGATGGAACAATAGAAAGACTTAACAAAATAAAATGCAAAATATTAAGAACAGATGAAAATGGAGAAATTGAATTGTTTGTGAACAAATTCCAATTTATTGACTATTTGACTATTTTATAGTATTATATACTTGTTGAATAGTAAATTAAAGATAGGAGTTTTAATATATGTTATGTTCAATGTGTAAGAAAAACACAGCAGTAATATTTATAAATAAACAAGGCGCAGATGGCAAAGCTGAAGTTGAAGGCTTATGTTACGAATGTGCTAAAAAGAAGGGAATAAATCCAATAGATACAATGGCGAAACAAGCTAATCTATCGGATAAAGATATACAAGATTTATCTAATAAATTAGATATAATGTTTAAGAATTTATCAGACAACATGGCTGATATAGATGAAGATGAACTTTCAGAAATGATTAATGGAGAAAGTGAAATAGAGGGGGCTCAAGGAGTTCCTCTTGGCTCGATTTTTTCTGGATTGTTTGGAATAAAACAAAATGGAGATGAGTCATCAAATTATTCGTCTGGTGGAACGCAAAAGGTTAAGGAGAAGACTAAGCCAAATAAAAAGAGAAAGGCATTAGACACTTATGGAACCAATCTAACAGTTAAGGCTAAGAATAATCAAATTGATAGAGTTATTGGAAGAGATAAAGAAATTGAAAGAATGATACAAATTTTAAATAGACGTTCTAAAAATAACCCATGTTTAATTGGTGAGCCAGGTGTTGGAAAAACAGCTATTGCTCAAGGCTTAGCTCTTAGAATTGCAAGCGGAAGTGTACCAGCGAAACTTTTAAACAAAGAAGTTTATCTATTAGACATGACAGCTGTAATTGCTGGAACACAGTTTAGAGGCCAATTTGAGGCTAGAATGAAGGCTATAATAGATGAATGTAGAAATGATGGAAATATTATTTTAGTAATTGATGAAATTCATAACATTATAGGAGCCGGAGATGCAGAGCATTCAATGAATGCAGCAAATATTTTGAAACCATCACTTGCAAATGGCGAGCTACAAATGATTGGTACTACTACGCTAAAGGAATATAGAAAATATATTGAAAAAGATACTGCTTTAGAGAGAAGATTCCAACCAATAATTGTAGAAGAGCCATCTGTTGAAGATGCAATTTCAATATTGCAAGGAATTAAACAATATTATGAAGATTATCACCATGTAAGAATTTCGAATGATATAATTAGACAGATTGTAAATATGTCTGAGAAATATATTCATGATAGATTTTTACCAGACAAGGCAATCGATATATTAGATGAAGCGTGCTCAAAGATAAATTTAAATGATAAAGATTTATATGACTTAGAAGTGTTGAATAATCAATTAAAAGAGGTTCAAGCTAAAAAGGAAGAAGCTGCACAAGCCGATTCTACAGAAGATTATCAAAAAGCAGCAGAACTTAAAACACAAGAGTGCGCATTACTAGAGCAAATTGATAATTTGAAAAAGAGAATGCAACCTAAAGATTTAACAACACAAGACATTGCAAATGTAATAGAAAGCTGGACGAAGATTCCAGTAAACAAAATTACAGAAGAAGAAACAAAGAAATTGTTGAATCTAGAAGACAATTTGCATAAGAGAATTATAGGCCAAAACGAGGCTGTTGAAGCCGTTTCAAGAGCAATAAGAAGAAATAGAGTAGGACTAAAGAGTACAAAAAGACCACCATCATTCATATTTGTTGGACCAACAGGTGTTGGAAAAACAGAACTTGCAAAAGCATTAGCATATGAGATGTTTGGAAGTGAAAAATCTATAATTCGTTTCGATATGTCTGAATACATGGAAAGCAACTCAACAGCGAAATTGATTGGTGCACCTCCAGGATATGTAGGATATGATGACGCAGGTCAACTAACTGAAAGAGTAAAGAGAAATCCTTATTCAATAATATTGTTAGACGAAATTGAAAAGGCGCATAATGATGTATTTAATATATTATTGCAAGTGCTAGATGATGGCAGATTGACTGATGCACAAGGAAACACAGTAAGTTTTGAAAATACAATAATAATAATGACATCAAATGCAGGTTCAAACTTAAATACAAATTCAATTGGATTTGGTGGAACCTCAGAAGCTTCAAAAAACAGAATGCTTGGCGCATTAAAAGATTTATTCAGACCAGAATTTTTGAATAGAATAGATGAAATTGTAGCCTTCGATTCATTAACAAACGAGCAACTTTTACAAATAGTTGATTTGATGGTATCTGATACTCAAAAAGTGTTAAATGACAGAAACATAGGATTAATACTTACAGATGAGGCTAAAAAATATGTATTAACAAAAGGAACAGATTTAAAATATGGTGCAAGACCTTTAAGACGTGCAATACAAAGATACGTTGAAGACGAACTATCTGATATGATATTAAAATCTGAACTAACAAATGGTAAAAAAGTATTGGTTGAATATGATAAGGAGCAAGACAAATTAGTATTCAACATACAATAATCTAAAAATAAAAAAGTTGGAGGTAAAAAAGTGTTTAAACATGTACCAAATATTCTAACAATGTGTAGATTCGTATTAATACCATTCATATTCGGCTCAATAGTAAATAATCAGTATGTAGCAGCATTCGTATTCTTAACACTTTCCGGAATTACCGATATACTAGATGGTTTTATAGCAAGAAAATTTAATTTAATAACTAACTTTGGAAAATTGATAGACCCACTAGCAGATAAGGCAACACAAATTTCTACACTTATAGCATTGCTATTTGCAGGAATAATCCCAGATTGGATATTAATAGTGGTGTTTATTAAAGAAACAATAATGATAGCAGGAGCATCTTTCTTATATGGAAAAAAACTTGTAGTATCAAGCAGATGGTATGGAAAGCTTGCGACAGTAATGTTCTATGTGGCAATAGTAGCTTCATTAATTACAAATAACTTTAATTTTGCATTCCACATAGACATTTACATATACTATGTAGCACTTGCGTTAACAATATTTGCTTTAATAATGTATTTCAAAGAATTCTATCAAAAAGGATATGTAAATAAAGAAGAATTGAGCACTGCAGATAAGAAAGTTATAGAAAAATAATAGTAAAAATCGTGTTTTAATAAATAGAACACGATTTTAAAATTTTGATAGATAAAAATAAACGAATGAAAGATGTTAATTTATAAGCTCTCAACATGTCGCTCTTTGTCGGAGCTCATTCGGACTCCTCAAAGGGTGAGCTTCCAGTTTCGATTTATAAATTAACATCTTTCACTCATTATATAATTATTCAAAATTTTCTATATACGAATTTAAATTTTCTTTGCCATAAAGAATTACACCATTTTCCAGTTCTTTTCTATCATTATCCGATAAATATTTTATCGCAATTTCAGTAGTTTCATGTAATTCATAGGTTCCGTCATCTTTTATTCTATCAATTTCAACAAATCCATTCAAACTTGATTTCACTAAAAAATGTTCACCGCAATTTCCAGAAAAATCTTTATATAACTCTACATCAGTATTTGAAAAATTTTTAATTTCCCAATCACTATAAAGCTTGGAAAATTCATTTCTTGTAATATTAGCCATCTCTGTACTTATATTTTCTTTTTCTTTTATAGTGTGTCCACATCCATCATAATGTTTAAGAAAAGTTAAAATCGCATTAGGAGAAAGTTTCACTTCATCATAGCTTGTTGGAACGGTTGTATATGGAGATGTAGTTTGAAAATTTTCAATAGTTTCATTTGCAGAACCAATATTTTGAACGGATTTTAAATTATAAATTATAATAGCAAAAGTAGTTACAATACTTGCAATTATAATAAGTATTAAAGCAATAATAATTTTTTTATTCATACTAAATTCCTTCCTTTTTCCTAGTATTTCCATAATTTACTTATGTATACAGAAAAAAGAAAATTTAATAAATAATGCTTTTAAGACACTTTGGAAGAACGAGTGTAAGGTTTTATTTCATCAGTTAAACCAATCAAATAATCAATACTAGTATTATAAAAATCTGCTAAAACAATAAGAGAGCTAATAGGAATATTAACTTTTTCTAATTCGTATTTGCTATAATTTGTTTGTGAAATATTTAAAATTTTGGCAATTTCCTCTTGTTTTAAATCGTGATCTTCCCTTAAATCTTTAAGTCTTAACATTATAAAATTCATTCCTTTCATTAATTCAGAAAAAAACATATAGCAAAGAAAAATTTGAATTGTTAGTTCAATGTTCCAAAATTAATAATGCAATAAATAAGGAAAATTACTACTATCAATTTTTTATAGTTTCCTGAAAATTTGTTAATTACTATTTTATAATAGTTAATATTTGACTATTGACTTATAGTTATAATTTGACTATAATTTTATTAGTTAAATTATAACTAAAGAGGAGGGCACGAATGAGAAGAGAAAAAACGTTAATAATATAATTAATAAAAACATAGGAAGGGAAAAAGAAAAATGAATAAACTAAAAAATAAAAAAGGAATAACTCTTATTGCGTTAGTTGTTACAGTGGTAGTACTTATAATTTTAGCTGGAGTAAGCATAAATGCTGTTTTAGGGGACAATGGAATAATAAAAAAAGCAAATCAAGCAGCAAGTGTAACAAAAGAAGCAGAAGTAAAAGAAGCAATTAATAGAACAATACTAGAATTCTATTTAACTAATGATTATGAAACATTAGAAGATTTCTTAAAAGCAAAAGCAGAAGATGGAAGTATAGATAGCGTAACAAAAAATGCAGATGGAACATTAACAGTAAAAAAAGGAGAATATTCAGTAACAGTAGAAAATAAAACAAATTCTTCAAATGGAAGTAGTTCTGGTGGTAGTACAGGAGGAGAAACGCAAACACCAGAAATTACAGTAGGAGAAATAAAAGTAGTAGCAGATAGTACTGGAACAGGTTCAGCAATAACTGATGCAGCTAGTGTATATTTAGGAAACACACTTTATATAACATTTGTACATTCAATAACAGGTGGAACAACAGTAGTAGATAAAACCATTCCATATGCAGTAACAAAAAATGGAACATATACTTTTACTGTAACAGGAACCGTGAATGGAAAAAGTTATACAAAAAATGTTAGTGTAACAGTAAACCAATTTAAAGATGTTTATGAATTAACATATTCAGATGGAATAGTATATATGCCTGAAGGATTTAAAATTGCAAAAGGTTCAGCCTCAACAGTACAAGGTGGAATAGTAATAGAAGATAAAGATGGAAACCAATTTGTGTGGGTGCCAGTTGCAACACTAGCAGATTATAAAAGAACATGGTATACTGGACATGGTACATTAAGTAACTATTCAGAAGCATTACCAGAAGATGAAAAAACAAGTGTAGAAACATATAAAGGATTTTATATAGGAAGATATGAAGCAGGTGATAAAGAAAATACAGAAGCAAAAACATTAAGAAGTTCAAATGATGTGACAAAAACAGTAACAATAAAAGCAAATCAAGCCCCATATAATTATGTAAAAATGGCACAAGCAGTTTCTTTAGCAGAAGGTTTTGCAACAAAGCAAGGGTATAAAGCCAAAACAAAATTAGTAAGTAGTTATGCATGGGATACAACAATAGAATTTATACAAAAGGTAAATAGTGATTATGGAAATAGCTCAGAAGAAGGAAATTATAAAGATACAACATTTTCATGTACAGATATAACAGGAGCAAGTAAGACTAAAGAATATGGTTCAGGTGCATTAGTTCCAACAGGACAAACAACAGCAGTATGTAATATTTACGATATGGGAGGAAATGTTTGGGAGTGGACGACTGAGTCCTATTCGAACACGGACTCTCCTTACGCTAAACGTGGAGGCTATTACTACGACAATTTCGCGTTTTATCCAGCCGGTGGTCGCCTTAACGATTCTGACCATGCCGGCGCTAGCTATGGTTTCAGGCTCACTTTATTTATGTAACCTGAACCATGCATGCTCGAATTTGAGCATAGCTGAAAGCGGAGCCCAGAGTGGTAATTTGGAAAAGGAAAATGCTCTAGCCCTTAACAAGGAGCAAAACTAGAAAATGTAAAGAGGCGTTTTGAACCTTGGCAAGGCCGAGAGGCAGAATGATTCTGTTAATAGAATTAGCATTATGAGCTAGTCCTTTTTGTAGTTATAAAACCCCAAGATTGTCTTGGGGTTTTGTAAAGCTTACAGCTAGAAATTTGTTGAACGATTCTACTTGCTTTTTATTATAAAGCATAATATAATTTTATTAAATTTCAAATATAGATTATTTCAAAAAAATTTTATTTAAAAATTCATTTTAATTTTCACTATGGCGAAAAAATTAAATCTCAAACAATACCAATAGGTAATATTACTTTTAAATATTGATCAATAAGTAAAATAATTGTATAATTAGGAGGAAGATAATTGAAAGAAGAAAAAATGTATGTTCCATCTGGATTAAAAACAGTAGATAAAAATATAATGCATGAGTTTATAGAAAAAATAAGAGATATAGAAGGGAGTGAAGAGATTATGACAAATGCATCAAGAATAATTAATAGAGAAATAAGAAAGCAAAGAAAAGAAGGAAGAGAAGAGGGAATAGCATTAATTGCAAAAAGACTTAAAGAAGAAATGAATATAAAGGATATAAGTAGAATAACTGGATTGAGTGAAACAGAGATAGAGAACTTATAAAAAAGCAAAATAGTCATAAAAGTATTAAAGTTAAATGCTTAATGACTATTTTTATGTTTTTATTCTATTAAAAGAACTAAAATTTAATATGCCTATCAGCCTTGATTTTCTCACTAATTTAAAGTATAATTTTTATAGAATTACAACGTTTGAAAGGAGAAACATGAATTCAAGAAAGTTAATGTACATAGCAATTGTTGTAATGTGTGTTATAGCAGTAGTTTTAGCTATTTATTTGCAAAGTGGCAAACAACCAAGTAGCAACCGTAACACAACAAACAACGTAAAAACAGAAGAATCACAAGAAACATTAAAAAAAGAATTTGATCAAATGTTTAATAATGTTGTTGAACTAAATGATTATGATACTAGCAACATAAAAAAATTAGACAGTGGCAAAAACATTGTATACACTGCATACAGTAGTGAAGCAAGAGAGGATAATAAGTATGAATTAGATATAAATATTCCAGTAATCAATATAGATAACAAAGTGGCAGCAGAGTTTAATAGTATTACTCAAGAACTTTTTGCGAATAAGACGGCTGGGGTTATAGATAATGCAAAGGCTTATACAATTTATAGCATTTCATATACAGGATATGTTAATGGGGATATTTTGTCTGTTATAATTAAGTCAACATTAAAAGAAGGCTCTAATGCACAAAGAACTATTGTTGAAACTTATAATTATAATTTAAAAACTGAAAAGAAAGTAAGCATTTATGATGCTTTGAACAAGAAAAATATTACGCAAGATGCATTAAATTCTAAAGTAAAAACAGTTATAACAAATGCAATAAAAGATGCAAATAAGATACAACTTACAGGATATGAGACTTATAGTAGAGATATAAACAGTGATATTTACAATATAGAAAACATAGAGACATTCTTCTTTGGAGAAGATGAAAGTTTGTATGTGTTATTTCCATATGGAAATAATAAATTTACTTCTGAAATGGATATTGTAAAATTTTAAAAAACTATAGAAAAGAGCAATTTGAATATGGCAAAAAATATATTAATAACCGAAAAGCCTTCTGTTGCAATGGAATTTGCAAAGGTATTAAATATAAATACTTCTAGAAAAGACGGCTATTTGGAAGCAGATAATTGGATAATAACATGGTGTGTTGGACATTTGGTAACAATGTCATATCCTGAAAAATATGACGAAAAATTGAAATTATGGAGATTGGACACGCTTCCTTTTATTCCAGAAGAGTATAAATACGAGGTAATTCCAAGTGTACAGAAGCAGTTTAATACGATTCAATCACTACTTACAAGAGAAGATGTATCTACAATCTATGTTGCGACCGACTCTGGACGTGAAGGAGAGTATATATATAGATTGGTCGAGCAGATGATAGGTGTTAAAAATAAAGATAGAAAAAGAGTGTGGATAGATTCACAAACAGAAGAAGAAATTAAGAGAGGAATAAGAGAAGCAAAAGAGCTTGATGAATATAATAGCTTAGCAGATAGTGCATATTTAAGAGCAAAAGAGGATTATTTAATAGGAATAAATTTTTCAAGACTTTTAACAATTATATATGGAAGAAGAGCTGCAAAAGAATTAGATCAAGACAAGATTTCGATTTCAGTTGGTAGAGTTATGACTTGTGTGCTTGGAATGGTAGTTTCTAGAGAAAGAGAGATTAGAAATTTCGTTAAAGTTCCATATTATAAAATAGTAGGAGAATTTGGTAACAAAGAAGAAAATAAATATTTTAAGGCAGAATGGAAAGTAACAGATAATTCATCGAAAAAAGATTCATTAAAATTATATAATGATACTGGATTTAAGAAAGAACAAGATGCCAAAGCTTTTATAATGGAATTAAAAGATAAAAAAGCAACGGTTAAAGAAATAAAAAAATCAAAGCAAAAAGAAAATGCACCACTATTATTTAACTTAGCAGAAATACAAAATGAATGTACAAAAAGATTTAAAATAAAGCCAGACGAGACTCTAGAAATAATACAAAATCTATATGAAAAAAAACTTGTTACATATCCTAGAACAGATGCAAGAGTTATATCTACGGCTGTTGCAAAGGTAATTACAAAAAATTTAAATGGAATTGTTAAAGGATTTAAAGATGAAGAAATTCAGCAATATTTGAAGAAAATGTCGCAAGAAAAATATTCAACAGACTTATTAAAAACAAAATATGTAAATGATAGCAAAATAACAGACCACTATGCACTAATTCCAACGGGGCAAGGATTTGAAAACTACGATAAACTACCAGACTTGCAGAAAAATGTGTACAGATTAATAGTAAAAAGATTCTTAGCAATATTCTATCCGCCAGCAGAATACAACAAGGTTTCTGTAACAATAGAAGTAGAAAACGGTCAGAATAAAGAAGAATTTAGTTGCAGTGGAAAGGTATGTTTAAACCCCGGATATTTGGAAGTACTAAAAGGAAAATCCACAGAAAGTACACAAAATGTGGATAAAACACAAGAAAATGCAGATGATGAAGTGGATAGCTTAGCAATTTTGGCAGAGCTAAAAAAAGGTAAAGAAGTAGATGTTATAAACTACGAAACAAAAGAAGCACAGACAAATCCACCAACAAGATACAATTCTGGTTCGATGATTTTAGCAATGGAAAATGCCGGCAAACTTATAGAAGACGAAGAATTAAGAGAACAGATAAAGGGCGCTGGAATTGGAACTAGTGCTACAAGAGCAGAAATAATGAAAAAATTAGAAAGAATTCAATACATACAAATAAATGACAAAACACAGATAATAACACCAACACAAAAAGGTGAAATAATATATGATATAGTAAACAACTCAATGCCAGACATGCTTAATCCAAAGCTTACAGCAAGCTGGGAAAAAGGACTAGATATGGTAGCAAAAAAAGAAATTCAATCAGATGAGTTCATGGGAAAACTAGAAAAATACATACATTCAAAATTTAACAGATTAGTCGTAAAATATTAATTCGCCCATTAGAGATGCCCCTTTTTGGGCGAAAAAGGAGGAAAATATGAAAGTTGGTTTAGCTTTAGCAGGAGGAGGCGTTAAAGGTGCCAGTCATATTGGTGTAATTAAGGCCTTACAAGAAAACGGAATAGAAGTAGATTATGTAGGAGGAACCAGCATTGGAAGCATTGTAGCTTCATTGTTTGCCATGGGATACACAACTGAAGAAATGCTTAAATTATTTAAATATTTTTCAAAAACAATAATGAAAGCAGACCCGAAGTATTATTGGACAAATGTTAAAACCACAAAAAATTTTATGGGATATGGAGTATTATCTGGAGAGAACATTGAAATAGCAATAAATGAATGTGCAGAGTTAAAAGGTTTCAAAAAAGTAGATGATATAAAAATGCCAATAGTTATGCCAACAGTTGATATCAAAAACAGTAGGAAATACGTATTTACAAACCACGAATTTGATGAAAACTTTGATGAAAATACATACATAAGAGATATAACAATAGGAAAAGCAGTACGCGCAAGTTGTAGTTATCCTGGAATGTTTGCTCCTACAATATTTAAAGAGCATAAATTTGTAGATGGCGGAATTATAGACAATCTTCCAGCACAAGAAGTTAGAAAACTTGGGGCAGACAAGGTTTTATCAATTCGTTTTAGCTCTAAAAGCGATGTTGACCCTAAAAATGTAATAGAAGTTGCTTTAAAGTCAGTTGATTTATTATTTGAGCAGAGAACTGATTCGGAAGTACAAAGTAGTGATTTTGCAATGACACTAGATTTATCAGAAGCAAGTGTATTTAATATTAAAAAAATTGATTATTGTTATAATCAAGGATACATTGCTGCAATAGAAAACATGAAAAAAATAAAAGAATGTTTGAATAAATAACAAATTAGGGACTGTAAAAGGTCCTTTTAATTTTCACATTTTTCTTTATGTACACATAATATATATCAAAAAAAGAAAGGTACATAGGTGAAAACATATGGCAAGTTTTATAATAGAAGGAGGAAAAAGATTAGAGGGAGAAGTAGTAATTTCTGGTTCGAAAAATGCCTCATTGCCAATAATTGCGGCTAGTATTCTTAGCGGAAAAAAGACAACTCTTTATAATGTTCCCAACATTCATGACACACAAGTTACTTTAAAAATTCTGAAATATTTGGGCTGTAAAGTAAAAAAGACTAACGGTAAAATTGAAATAGATACGAAATACATACAAAAAAATGATATTCCGGATTATCTTATGAGAGAAATGAGGTCAACTGTAATTCTTGCAGGGGCTTTGATTGGAAGATTTAAGGATGCAAGTTTTTCATACCCAGGAGGTTGTGATATTGGAGCCAGACCTATTGATTTACATTTAAAGGCTTTTAAAAAATTAGGCATAAATATTGACGAAGAGTATGGATTTATTAGGTGCAGTTGTGATAAAATAAAAGGGGCAAATATAGACCTGGATTTTCCAAGTGTTGGAGCAACTGAAAATATAATTCTTGCAACTGTTCTAGCAGAAGGAAAAACGACTATAACAAATGCTGCACGTGAACCAGAAATAGTAGATATGATAAAGATGTTAAAAAAGATGGGTGCAAATATTTCTGGTGAAGGAACGAATGTTATAGAAATTAATGGAGTAAAAGAATTAAAATCTGTGAAATACAGAGTTATGCCAGATAGAATAGAAGCTGGAACCTTTTTATGTGCAGGTGCAATAACAAAGGGAAAAGTAAAGGTTTTAAATGTTATACCAGAGCAGATTGTTCCAATAATATCAAAATTAGAGGAAGCTGGCTGTAAGTTGACGGTTGAGAAGAATGCAGTTTTAATAGAAAATTCAAAAAGATTGAAAGCTGTCGAAATAAAAACCATGCCTTATCCCGGATTTCCAACAGATATGCAATCGATATTTGGAGCAATATTAGCTGTTGCGAAAGGCACTTCGATTATAACTGAAACAATATTTGAAAATAGATTTAAATATTTGACAGAATTAAAACGAATGGGTGCTAAAAACCAACAAGAGGGCAATGTTGCAATAATAACAGGAGTAAAAAGATTAGCAGGAACAAGTATAAACAGTACAGATTTAAGAGGTGGAGCATCTTTGGTATTGGCTGGATTGCAGGCAAAAGGTATAACAAAGGTAAACAATATAGAATATATTTTAAGAGGATATGAAAATTTTGATAAAAAATTGAATAAATTAGGAGCAAATATACAAATAGAAGAAGGTGAATAAATGAAAACAAAACAGAAAAAGGACGAAAGTAAACTATATGATTTTGACTATGAGTCTAAAGAAGAGAAAAAATTGAAGGCGAAGCGTAAAAAGGCAGTGAAAAAATCTGCCTCTAAAGAAGCAAAAAAAGAAGCAAATGGAAAACATGGACAAGTTCCAGAAAAGAAAAGATATGAAGATGAAATAATAATTGGAGTTACAAGATATCCAGAGAAAAAACAGACAAATAATCAAAAAAACACAAAAAAAGTTAATAAAAAGTTTCAAAAAAGAAGGAAGAATGAAGAAAACAGAGAAAAATATAATGTGGGGCAAATTAACAAAAAAAGTAAAAGACAAGACGACCAATATTATATACAGCAAGATGAAGAGTATAATCATAAAAACAATAAAAAAATAAAAAAGCAAATAGACGAAAATGACCCACAGAGAATTATAAAAAGAAAAAGAAGAAATAAAGTAATAAAAATAATATTGCTAACAATATTGATTATATCTGCAATTATTGCATTGCTTTTGTCTCCTGTTTTCAACATTCAAACAATAGAAGTAGTAGGAAACAAGCAAATATCAAAAGAAGAAATTAAAAGTTTATCTGGCATTGAGATATATGAAAATTTGTTTAAAGTAATAAATAAAAAGGTTGAAAATAACATTAAAGAAAATGCATACATAAATACAGTAAAAGTAAGCAAGAAAATTCCAGATACAATACATATTGAAGTAGAAGAAAGAGAAGCAAGTTATATGCTGGAGTATGGTAATGGCTTTGTATATGTTAACAATCAAGGTTATATGCTAGAAATATCAAGCATAAAAAAGGAGCTTCCAATACTTATTGGAATATCAACTTCAAAGGAAGATTATAAAGCTGGAAATAGACTTAATGAAGAAGACTTAATAAAACTAGGAACTGTAATAAAAATTATGAATTCTGCACAGACGAATGGAATTGCAAGTTTAATTACAAAAATAGATATATGCAATGAAAATAATTATACTTTATTTTTAGAAACAGAGAGAAAAACAGCATATTTAGGAGATTGTAGCAACCTAGAAACCAGAATGCTTTTCTTAGTTGGAATACTTGAAAAAGAAAAAGAAAATCCAGGCGAAATCTTTATAAATATGAACTTGAATACTGATGATGCATACTTTAGAGAGAGCGTTTAAAAGGAGAGATTTAGATTGAATAAAAAACAAATAGCAATTACTTTGGGGATAGTATGTTTAATACTTACGATGTTTGTAGTAATTCAAATAAGGACAACAAATAATGCAAACAAAGTTGTATCACAAACATTTACTAGTAACGATTTAAGAAATCAAGTTTTAAAGTGGAAAGAAAGATATGACACAACATATGCAGAGCTTCAATCATCAGAAAAAAAGCTAGAAGATGTTAGACAACAAGCAAGTGAAAACACAGATGGTTCAGATGAGAAAGAAGCAAAATTAAAGAAAAATAATATATTAATTGGATTAACAGATGTTACAGGAGAAGGTGTTATTGTAACACTAAAAGACAATAATACTGTTACAGCAGATAGCAACATATTAGATCCAAGCATGGTAATTGTGCATATGCCAGACATTTTAGGCGTAATAAACGAGCTTAAAAATGCTGGTGCAGAAGCAATATCTATAAATGACCAAAGAGTAGTTTCTACAACATCATTAACATGCGAAGGAAATATAATTAATATAAATGGCGAAAAAATTAGTTCTCCATTCGTTATAAAAGCAATAGGAAGTTCAATATACATGAACTCTGCTTTAACAAGGGCTGGAGGCACTATAGAATATTTAAATAGATATATACAAGCATCGGTAAAAACATCAAATAATATTACAATAGGCAAATATACGGGTGTGCTTAACCCTAAATATATAAAATATACAGAGTAGAGAGGTGACAGAACTTGAAAATAAAATTTGACAAAGCCAATATAACAATGTCAATAAGCATATTACTCGTATGTGTTATTCTTGTATCTATATCGTTTATACAGTTTAAAACAGTTGAACAAGTAAATGAAACAGATATAGAAAATATGAGAGATGAAGAATTAAGAGAGCAAATTTCTTCATGGAAGAGTAAATGGGAAGAAGCAAATGAAAAATTAGAAGATACAAATACAAAAATAAGTGAATATCAAACTAAAATAGAAAGCAATGAAGAAGCGTCTGAATTATTAGATGAAGAATTGAAAAAATCACAATTATTACTTGGAACAACAGATGTTACAGGTGAAGGAGTGGTAGTTACATTAACAGATACAGAAGAAAGTAGTATTACGGCAGATGACTTAATAACATTGGTAAATGAATTAAGATTTGCAGGAGCAGAGGCTATTTCTATAAATGGCGTAAGAGTTATGCCAATGACAGATATTGTAGACATAGACTCATATATCATAATAAAACCATCTCAGAGAATTGTTTCGCCTTATGTTGTGAAAGCAATCGGGAACCAAACATATTTGGTTAGTACATTATGTCTAAAAAATAGTGGATATGTAGACAAATATAACAATAGTGGAAAATCTGTAAAATTAGAGAAACAAAGAAATATAAAAATTATAAAATATACAGGAAATATGGATATTAAATATATGAAGGAGGTTACAAGTAAATGATATTAATAGCAATAATTATAGGATGTTTAATAGGAACATTAATAGGAATGTATGCACCTATGGTATCGTACACATATTCGGGATATTTAGCTATTGCTATAATAGCAGCATTAGATTCTGTTTTTGGAGGAATTGTTGCAACTCTAAAAAAGAACTTTAACCTTACAATCTTCATAACTGGATTTTTTGGTAATGCAATTCTTGCAATTTTACTTACGATATTAGGGCAAAAATTAAATGTAGACATATATTTAGCTGCAATTATAGTGTTTGTTGGAAGAATGTTTACAAATTTAGCTATAATTCGTAGATATTATATTGATATAGTTATGAAAAAAATAGAAGATAAAAAGAGTAAAAAAGACAATTTAAAGGAAGAAAAGACAGAATAAAAAATAACAAGATTTTTATTACAAAAATATTACAAAAATATAACAAAACTATTGACTTTTTTTTCAAAATATAATAAAGTTAGAAGCAATAAAAAAGCAGTAAATTGGAGGAGTTAATTTTGGCAATCGGAGATATAATAGTAGGTATAGATATAGGATCCTCAAAAATTAGCTTAGTTGTAGGAGAAGTGAACAATTTTAACCAAGTAGAGCTTGTCTATACAGTGGAACATAAGTGTAAAGGGATTAAAAAAACAAAAATAATAGATGAAGACGAAATAGCAAATGCAATAGTAAAGTCAATTCAGGATGCTGAAAGAGAAGCAGAAATAAAAATAAATTCGGCATATTTAACAATAGCTGGAAAGTATGTAACAATAGTACAAAATAGCATTACAAAAAATATAAAAGACAAATTTTCTGGAGTTTCTGTAAAAGATGTATCATCAGCATTATTGCAGGTTAAAGACATAGATGTACCTGATGGAAAGAGCATAATTGACATAGTAACAGATAAATTTATATTAGATGATGGAAGAACGGTTGAAGATCCAGTTGGAAACCTAGTTTCTTCATTCACAGTAAATGCTCAGGTTATATTGGGGGATAGAGAATACATAAAACAACTATCTAATATATGCAAAAAAGCCGATATAGACATAGATGGAATTATTCCAATAACATTAGCAGAACGTAATTTAATATTAGACACAAACGAGCTAAATGATAATGTTATGATAATTGACATTGGCGCTGGAAATACAGAAATAGGTATATTCGAAGGTTCTGCATTTGAATACACAAATACAATACCATTAGGGGGAGATAACATCACAAAAGATGTTCAAATGGTATTGAATATTTCTGAGGAAGAGGCAGAAAAGCTAAAAAGACAGTATGGATTGGCAATGAAATCATATATAGATAATGATAACGAAATAGTACTAAATACTGTAGAAGATGCCAAAAATAAAGTGATTAAAAGCTCTGAATTGATAGAAATAATTGAAGCAAGAATAGAAGAAATATTTACATTAATAAACAAAGACATAACAAATCAAGGTATAAAACCACGAATTAATAATGTCGTTTTAACAGGACAAGGAATAACAAATATAAGCAAGAGTGATGTGGCTGGTAAAGTAATATTAAATATCCCTGTAAAATTTGCAACAGGAAGATTAATAAGCACAGTAAGACCAGAATACAGAACAGCATTTGCCTTAGTTAGATACATAGCAGCAAGACCATTTGCAAAGAGTGTATCGAGCAGTATAGATTCTAATTCAAACGAAAGCTTTTTCACAAAGATTATGGATAGAATAAAAGAATTTTTTTATTCGTAAGATAAAAATGGTACAAAAGACGCGGAATATAGATAAATAACAATAAAAATAGTAGGGAGGAAAAACTTTATGATGATGGATAGTAGTGTTGATGAGAACACAATGGCAGACGGAACAGCAACCATAAAAGTAATTGGTGTTGGAGGAGCTGGAACAAACGCAGTAAACAGAATGGTGGACTCAGGAATAAGAGGAGTAGAATTTATAGCTGTTAACACAGATAGACAAGCTTTACTTCTATCAAAAGCTTCATCAAAAATTCAAATTGGAGAAAAAATTACAAGAGGACTAGGTGCAGGAGCGAACCCTGACATTGGTGCTCAAGCTGCTGAAGAGAGCAAAGCTGAAATAACAGAAGCCTTAAGAGGAGCAGACATGGTGTTTGTTACAGCCGGAATGGGTGGAGGAACAGGAACAGGTGCTGCCCCAATAGTTGCTTCATGCGCAAAAGAAATGGGAATATTAACAATAGGTGTTGTTACAAAACCATTTACATTTGAAGGAAAGAAAAGATTAACTCAAGCAGAGAGAGGAATTGAAAGTTTAAAAGGCAAAGTAGATACTTTAGTAGTAATTCCAAACGACAAATTATTACAAGTAATAGATAGAAAAACATCAATAGTAGAAGCTTTCAAAATGGCTGATGACGTATTAAGACAAGGTGTACAAGGTATATCTGATTTAATTGCTATACCAGGACTTGTAAACTTAGACTTTGCAGACGTAAAGACAATAATGCTTAATACAGGTATGGCACACATGGGAATTGGTAGAGCATCTGGAGAAAATAGAGCAGAAGATGCAGCAAAACAAGCTATCCAAAGTCCATTGCTAGAAACATCTATAGAAGGTGCAAGAGGAGTTATCATCAATATTACAGGTGGAAGCAATTTAGGATTACACGAAGTAAACACAGCAGCTGAATTAATTCAAAGAAGCGTAGACCCAGAAGCCAATATCATCTTTGGTGCTGTTATAGACGAAAGCCTAGATGAAGATATAGTAATAACTGTTATTGCAACAGGATTTGAAAAAGAAGATGAAAAAGTTCCTTCAATTGGAGAAATGACAAGCAAGAGCTGGTCACCAAAGACTTCAACAATATCATCAGATACATCAAGCTCAAGCGGAGACCTTGATATCCCTACATTCTTAAGAAAAAATAAAGGGAAATAAACAAAATATTTTTACTTTTTTGAATATACATGATGAATAGAATATAATTAGAAAAGAAATAATCTAAATTTGTAGATTATTTCTTTTTTCGTGCACAAGATATGACAAACTTTTGAATTTAAAAAAGGTATAATACTAAATACGATATGGCTAAATATAAGAAGGTGAGAAAGTGACAATATATCTGGATATTATTTTTGTAGAAAATATTTTAATGAATTATATTATTCTTTTTGCTACACTCGTTATATTAAAAGTGAAAAATAAGTGGCAACAGATACGATTGTTAGTGTCTGGAGTAATTGGAAGCGCATATGCCATCATTGTATATTTAGACATACTTCCGATATATTCTGGAATAATTGCAAAGGCCATATTATCAATAGTAATGGTATATGTAGCATTTAATCCCCAAAGCATAAAACAACTATTCAAACAATTATTAATATTCTATTTAATATCATTTATATTTGGGGGCTGTACATTTGCATTAATATATTTCATTAGACCCGAAAACGTTCAAATGCGAAACGGAGTGTTTGTAGGAATGTATCCAATTAAGGTTGCTATAATTGGTGGAGTAATAGGTTTTATAATTACTCAAATAGCATTTAAAATAAATAAAAATAAGCTTAATACGAAAAATACAATTTTTGACATACAAATATATTATGAGGATAAAACAATCAATATAAAAGCCTTACTGGATTCTGGAAATATGTTAAAAGACCCAGTAAGCGAAATACCAGTAATAATAATAGAAAAAGAAATTATGTATAAAATAATACCAAAAAATATTTTGGATTATATAGAAAAAATAATGAAAGGAGATGAGGCTGAAGAAAATTATGATATTCAAAACTACATATCAAAAATACGAATGGTGCCATTTATGTCCATAGGAAAAGAAAATGGAATGTTAGTTGGAATTAGACTTGATAAAATAAAAATTCAAACAGAAGATATAGATGTAGAAAGAAAAGATGTAATAGCTGGAATATACGATAAAAAAATAACAAAGGACAATAAATATAATGCACTTATTGGATTGAATTTGCTAGAAACAGAAAAAGAATTATATCAATCCAAATGTTAGGAAAGGAAAGTGATTACATTGAATTTACTACAAATATTGAAAAATAATGCGAATATATTGTATGCGAAGTACATAAAGAAAGATGATATTGAAACATTACCTATATTCTACATAGGAGGAAGCCAGACTTTGCCTCCTCCACTATCACCAACAGAAGAGGAAGATGCAATAAAAAAATTGGCTAATGGTAACCTAGAGACTAGGCAGCTGTTGGTAGAAAGAAATTTACGCTTAGTAGTGTATATTGCTAAAAAATTTGAGAATACTGGGACGCGGAATAGAAGATTTAATTTCAATTGGAACAATTGGATTAATGAAGGCAATAAACACGTATGACACGAGTAAAAATATCAAACTTGCAACATATGCGTCAAGATGCATAGAAAATGAAATACTTATGTACTTGAGAAGAACGAATAAATTAAAAGGAGAAATTTCTATAGACGAACCACTTAATCAAGATGGAGATGGCAATGAATTATTGTTGTCAGATATACTTGGAACAGATTATGATTCTATATCTAGGGGACTGGAAGATGAAGTGGATAAAAAGCTTTTGAAAGGTGCGATTGCAAAATTAAATTCGCGTGAGAAAAATATAATGGAATTAAGATTCGGCTTTATTACAGGAAACGAAAAAACACAAAAAGAAGTTGCCGACATGTTGGGAATATCACAGAGTTACATATCTAGACTTGAAAAGAAAATAATAAGCAAAATGAGAAAAGAAATACTTAGTAAAACAGGTTAAAGTATAGAAAACCTCTTTTAGGAAATAATATAAACACAATATTTCCAAAAGGAGGTTATTTGTTTGATTAACAAGGTAGAAATCTGTGGAGTAAACACATCAAAATTACCGGTGCTATCAAATGAAGAAAAAAATAGATTATTAAATGAAATAAAGAAAGGAAATAAAGAAGCTAGAGAAGAGTTTATAAACGGGAATTTAAAATTAGTGTTGAGCGTTATTAAGAGATTCTATGGAAGAGGAGAAAATTTAGACGATTTGTTTCAAATTGGATGTATAGGATTAATAAAGGCAATGGATAATTTTGATTTGAATTTAAATGTACAATTTAGTACTTACGCTGTACCAATGATTGCTGGAGAAATAAGAAGATATTTAAGAGATAATAATATGGTAAGAGTAAGTAGATCGGTAAGAGACTTGGCTTACAAGGTACTTGCAGTGAGAGAAAAAGCGTTAAGGGAAAATAAGAAGGAACCTACGATAGATGAAATTGCAAAAGAATTGGGAGTAGAAAAAGAAGAGATTGCATTTTGCTTGGATGCAATACAAGATCCGGTTTCACTGCAAGAACCAGTGTATGGAGATGATACTGAAAATATATATGTAGAAGACCAAATAAAAGACAAGAAAAATAGTGATGAAAATTGGGCAGATGATATAACTTTATTAGAGGTAATGAAAAAATTAAAAGAAAAGGAGAGAAATATCATAAACAAAAGGTTCTTTGAAGGACGAACACAGATGGAAGTTGCAGAAGAAATTGGAATTTCACAGGCACAGGTATCACGATTAGAAAAGAATGCTATTGAACATATAAAGAAATTATATAATTAACACTTTGGTAATCTTCCTAGAAAAGAATCATATAATAATTCTAGGAGGAAATTTTTATGACTGGAAAAGGACTGGATTTTAAGCATAAAGAGGTTGTTAATATTAATAATGGAAAAAGGCTGGGATATGTGCAAGATGTATGTGCCGACTTAAACACGGGGGCGATAACATCAATTATTGTACCTGGTGAAAGCAAGTTGGCAAGCATGTTTTCAAACAAAAACGATATAGTCATACCGTGGGAAAAAATACACTGCATAGGGGACGACATTATACTTGTAGACATTTAAAAATAAAAATAGACAAAAATATTAAAAAAATTTAAAAAATGTGTTGACAAAGAATATGGTCTGTGGTATTATAAGAATGTACCGAGAAACGAGTGAAAATAATAAATATTTTTAGAACGTAAATTAGTAAAAACAAGAGAGCAATTTAAGAAAAACAACAATTACTAGTTTATTATTTTGCCTTAAAAAACAGTATAAAAAATAATTTAAAAAAAATTAAAAAAACTGTTGACAAAACAAAATAAAGATGGTACAATATGAAACGTTCCACAGCGAAAGCTAAAGAACAAGAGCACATTGAAAAGTAAACAATAAACCTTTGAAAAAAGACCAATAGCGGTAGTTAATTTGTACTACCATAAAAAACAAATTTAATGAGCTTTAAAACTTAAAGATTTAGATTTATAAAATGTTGAAAAACATTAAATATAAATACCATAAATATGAGAGTTTGATCCTGGCTCAGGATAAACGCTGGCGGCGCACATAAGACATGCAAGTCGAACGGAAGTCGTTATAAAAAGGATTGAAGATTTATCTGATTGAGATTTTATAACAATGGCTTTAGTGGCGGACTGGTGAGTAACGCGTGAGCAACCTGCCTACTAGAGGGGAATAACAGTGAGAAATCATTGCTAATACCGCATATGCCATGAACATCACATGATGAAAATGGGAAAAGAGTAATCTGCTAGTAGATGGGCTCGCGTCTGATTAGATAGTTGGTGGGGTAACGGCCTACCAAGTCGACGATCAGTAGCCGGACTGAGAGGTTGAACGGCCACATTGGGACTGAGATACGGCCCAGACTCCTACGGGAGGCAGCA
>ENA-ORLM01000216-ORLM01000216.1-human-gut-metagenome-genome-assembly--contig:-NODE-216-length-69213-cov-6.833907_pt1 | contig 69213 bp, 66 predicted proteins | sample MGYA00243063_ERZ508815 | MGnify/ENA primary metagenome ERZ508815 (study PRJEB26277, sample SAMN04329768) | human gut metagenome | biome: human-associated habitat | host: Homo sapiens | place: USA...
TCTTTAGCTTTCGCTGTGGAACGTTTCATATTGTACCATCTTTATTTTGTTTTGTCAACAGTTTTTTTAATTTTTTTCAAATTATTTTTTATACTGTTTTTTTAGGATAAAAAAGTATAAAATAAAAAACTAGTAATGCTTAATTTTGTTGTAATTTGGAGTGTTTTTATTACTAATTTATTTAATATTTTTATCCGTTGTTCGGCACTTCAAATATAATACCACAGACCTTATTTAATGTCAACACCTTTTTTTAATTTTTTCAATTTTTTTCTTGAGTATTTTTAAATATCCTTTTTTCCATTTTACTCTTCACATATTTCATTGCAATATTAAATATTTCATTATATCTTTCCATTGTTTTTGCATCATTAAATTTATGCCTTTTATATATCTTTTCTATATAATTGTTTTCATCTATTATTTGTAAGCTATATTTATAGTAAAAATCGTATACATATGCAAAATGGCACACCAATCCATCTGCTGCACTCCTTCTATTTTTGTAATTCATTCTTTTGTCTTCTTTAAATTCTCTGTATATCTCGTCACTTATTATGTCGTTTGATAAATCTTTGCTTTCCCATACTGCTTCTTTCGAATATATTGTTAAAGAATAATATATGTCTATCTTATCTGCATCTCTTATTATTTTACTATGTAATAACTGTCTTTCAGTCAATCCTGTTTCTATTGCTGGTCTGTTATGGTTTAATATTGCTATTTTTATTATTTCATCATACTGTTTATCCTCTATAAATTCACGTATTAATCCTTCTTCAAACAATATTTTTACACCAATTTCTGCATGGTTTACACTTTTTCCATCATTAAATGTATGGTATAGTCTTACTTGTTCAAACCTTCCTATATCATGTAATAAGCCTATTAGCCATGCAAGATCTATATCTTCTTTTGATAGTTTCAAATTTTCGGCTATATCATTTGCATTTTTTGCAACTCTTTGTATGTGTTCTATCTTTAATTTTATTTTTTCATCTTCTGGATTATATTTACTAACATATGTATTAAATGTTTTTAATGCTTTTTCTCTATCAATCATTTTTTCATCAGCCTTTTTTCTAAATTTACTACCCTTAATTTCTTAAGGGTAGCATTTCCTTGATACATTAATCACAATATTTTCTTGGTTTCTTGCAACATATTATTAGAATTATCGTTAATACTAACAATAGCCCTAATACAACTGCTAAAACTATTATTGCACTAATTGCTTCTAATATAGTTCCAACCATTTCAGCTCCTACTATTATTCCTATTACAACACCTAGCGCAACGGCAAGTATTGTAGCAATTAATCCGAAGCAATTTTTCTTTTCTTTCTTCTTTGTATCACAACAGCAATTATAATCATGTGGCTCCATAAAAGTCACCTCCATACAACATCTTTTTTGTTTGATGTTATACTATATTGTATGCTGTTTTCTATTTTTTGACACAATTAGTCATTTTTCACTTATTCTTATATTTAAATAATTTATTCTATCTAGTATTTTTCAATCTCACTTTATGCCCATTTATTTCATTCTTTGTTTTACCGCTTCATACATTACTATTCCAGCTGAAACTGATGCATTTAAAGATGTGATTTTTCCTTTCATAGGAATTTTTATTAAAAAATCACAATTTTCCTTTACGAGTCTACTCATTCCGAAGCCTTCGCTTCCAATTACAATTGCAACATTTCCTGTCAAATCTTCATCATAGTACATTTTCTCTGTTTCCATATCTGTACCATAAATCCATACATTATTTTCTTTTAGATATTTTATAGTTTCATTTATATTGTTTACTCGCGCAACTTTCATAAAACTTGTTGCTCCAGCAGATGTTTTTACAACCGTGCTATTTACAGCAGCAGCTCTTCTCTTTGGTATGATTATTCCATGGACACCTGCTGTTTCTGCAGTTCTTATAATCGAGCCCAAATTATGTGGGTCTTCTATTCCATCTAATATTAGTATGAAGGCTTTTTCATTTTTAGATTTTGCTTCATTTAAAATATCTTCTACTTCACAGTAATCAAATGGTGGAACTATTGCAATTACACCTTGTGCATTTTCAGTTTGAGCCATTTGATTTATCTTTTCTCTTTCGACTTCTACTGTTACAATTTTTCTTTCTTTAGCTTTTGCTATTATCTTTGTAATAGAACCATGCTTCTCGCCTTTAGTAATATAAATTTTGTTTATATCTTTTCCACTCTCCAATAATTCTAAAACTGCATTTCTTCCTTCAATTTGATCATCAAATTCTTTTTGTTCATTTTCTTTTGAAAATTTATTATTTCTAAAATTTTTACTCATTTAAAATATCCTCTCTTCGCCCAATAGGGACGTCCCTTTGGGGCGATTATTTTTCGTCATCTAATTTTAATACTGACAAGAATGCTTCTTGTGGTATTTCTACGTTTCCGATTTCACGCATCTTTTTCTTTCCACGTTTTTGCTTTTCTAGTAGTTTTTTCTTTCTTGTTACGTCTCCACCATAGCATTTGGCTAAAACGTCTTTTCTCATTGCAGATATTGTTTCTCTTGCAATTATCTTTCCGCCGATTGCTGCTTGTAGTGGTATTGTGAATAATTGCCTTGGTATTACTTCTTTAAGCTTTTCTATCATCTTTTTGCCTCTTTCGTAGGCAGAGTCTTTGTGCACTATGAATGATAAGGCATCTACGTTTTCGCCATTTACTAGTATGTCTAGTTTTACTAGCGTTGATGGTCTGTATTCTTTTATTTCATAGTCAAATGATGCATATCCTTTTGTTTTTGATTTTAATTTATCAAAGAAGTCATATATTATCTCGTTTAGAGGCAACTCATATATTAATGTTACTCTTGTCGTGTCTAAATATTTCATATCTATATAAATTCCACGTCTATTTTGACATATTTCCATTATGTTTCCGACAAATTCTTTTGGTGTTAGTATTTCCGCTTGTACAAATGGTTCTTCTATTCTTGATATTTCGTCTGCTGGTGGCAAATCTGCTGGATTGTAGATTTCTACCATCGTCCCATCTGTTTTATATACTTTATAGATTACAGATGGAGATGTTGTGATTAGACTTAAATCGAATTCTCTATCTAATCTTTCTTCTATTATTTCCAAATGTAATAATCCTAAGAATCCACATCTAAAACCAAAGCCTAAGGCTGCAGATGTTTCTGGTTCATATTCTAAGGCCGCATCATTTAGTTGTAATTTTTCAAGGGCGACTTTCAAATTTTCGTAATCACTTCCGTCGACTGGATATAGTCCACAATATACCATTGGATTTACTTTTTTGTATCCGGGAAGTGGCTTTTCTGCCGGTCTATCATCTACTGTGATTGTATCTCCAACACGTATATCTGATAAGCTCTTTATGCTTGCAGCAATGTATCCAACTTCTCCTGCTGTTAAGCTTTCGGCTGGCGAATATGAGCCAGGTTCAAAATATCCTACCTCTGTTACTGTAAATGTTTTGCCAGATGCCATTAATCTTATCTTGTCTCCAACTTTTACGGTTCCATTTTTTATTCTGCAATATGCAATAGCGCCTTGGTAGTTATCATAAATAGAATCAAATATCAAGGCTTGCAATGGTGCATTTTCATCTCCTGTTGGAGCCGGAATATCTGTAACAATTCTTTCTAGCACTTCGTCTACATTTAATCCTGTTTTTGCAGAAATGCAAGGTGCATCTTGTGCGGGTATTCCAATTATATCTTCAATCTCATTTTTTACTTCGTCAGGTCTTGCATTTGGTAGGTCGACTTTATTTATAACTGGAAGTATTTCCAGATTGTTATCTAAGGCTAAATAAACATTTGCTAAAGTCTGTGCTTCTACGCCTTGGCTTGCATCTACTACCAATATTGCACCATCACATGCTGCTAAGCTTCTAGAAACTTCGTAATTAAAATCAACATGTCCTGGGGTATCTATTAAATTAAGTTCATATGTATGACCGTCTTTTGCTTTGTATTTCATTCTAACAGCCTGAGACTTTATCGTAATTCCACGTTCTCTCTCGATATCCATGTTATCTAGAACTTGTTCTTCCATCTCTCTTTTAGAAAGAACTCCCGTCATCTCAATAAGTCTATCTGCTAATGTAGATTTACCGTGGTCTATATGTGCAATTATACTAAAATTCCTAATGTATTTTTTCTTATTTTCCATTAATTGTATTCCCTTCTTAAGGTTTAATTTTCGAACTCCTTCAAATACGTTTTAAAGAGCCTGTTGTCCGCTTTTTGTACATTCCAATTATACTTTTTATGCGCCAAATTGTCAATGCAGAATTTTCCATATTTGTCTCATTCATTTTCTTTCATTTCATAAAAGAAAAAGAGCATTGTTTATTTTGCTAAACTTTGCTCTTTGCTAAATTAATCTTCTTTACTTATTTTTGCATATTTTTTTAATTTTGCATATGCTAAGCTATTTACACTACCAGATGTAAATCTTCCTGATTCGTCTCGTTTTCCAGCTGGTACTCCAGTTAAAATTTCTATTCCTTGTTCTATTGTTGAGATTGCATAGATATGGAACAATCCTTGTTTTACCGCTTCTACGACTTCATCTGATAAGTTTAAATTTTTCTCGTTTAATTTTGGTATCATTACTCCGTGTGAGCCTTTAAGTCCACGTGTCTTGCAGATTTTAAAGAATCCTTCTATTTTTTCATTTACTCCACCTATTGGTTGTATTTCACCTTTTTGGTTTACAGAGCCAGTAACTGCAATTGATTGGTTTATTGGTATTCCAGAAAGGCTTGAAAGTATTGCATATAACTCTGTTGAAGATGCACTATCTCCATCAACACCATTATATAATTGTTCGAAGCACAAACTTGCAGTTAAAGATAATGGCATGTCTTGTGCAAACATCTCGCCTAAGTATCCACTCAATATCAAAATTCCTTTTGAATGAGATGAGCCAGACATTTCTACTTCACGCTCTATGTCTATGATTCCATTTTTTCCAACATAAGTATTAGCCGTAATTCTTGCTGGTAATCCAAATGAATAATCTCCTATACTCATTACTGTTAAACCATTTATTTGTCCAACTTTGAATCCTTCTGTGTCTATTAAAAGTGTGCTATTGTTTATCATGTCAAGATATTTTTGATTGTATTTTTGTACTCTTTCAATTCTTTGAGCAAGTGCTTCGTCTACAATTTTTCCTGTAATAACTTTTTCTCTTTTTAATTTTGCAAGTGTAGCCGCTTCTCCAACAATCTGAGTAATCTCGCTAAATCTTGTAGATAACTTAGTTTGGTCATTTGCAAGTCTAGATGCAAATTCTATAACTTTTGCCATTCCAGATCTATCAAGTGGAGGAAGTTCTTCTGTTTGGCAGAATCCTTCTACTACTCTTGCTAATTTATTCATATTTTCCAATGTTAAAGGTGCATCATCTTCAAATTCAACCTTTATCTTGAATAGCTTTCTAAAATCAGTATCAACAGATATTAAAGTTTGATATAATGCCTCGTTTCCGATTAATATTACCTTTAAGTTAAGTGGAATAGGCTCTGGTTTTAGAGAAACCATTACCATAGACGAATGTTGGTCAACCGGGTTTTCTATTCCTAGTTCTTTTGTTCTTAATACTTTCTTCAATGTTTCATAACAATATTGATTAGAAACTATGTCTGTAGCCTGCATTATTAAATATCCACCATTTGCAATGTGTAATAATCCTGGTTTTAACATTGTATAATCTGTTTTTAAGCTTCCATAATAATTTTCATATTCCAACTTTCCAAATATATTTGGATATGAATAGTTAGAATCCATTATTACTGGAGCACCTTCTAAGTTGCTATTATCTATAAATAAATTTACTCTGTAATTAAGCCATGGTCTTAGAACTTCCTGCCTTTGTGGCTGTGGTTGTACTGGTTTCTTGCTATCATCATCAACAACTAAAAATGCATTTACATTCTTTAAAATATCTTTTTTTACATCATCTAAGAATTTTGTAATTTTCTTATTTCTCTTGAAATTAGATTTAATGTAATTTACATGTGCATTTACAGTAAGAAGTGCTACATTTGATTGCCACTCACTTATTTTCTTATCAGACTCAGATTGAATGTTTTTTATTTGTGAAATTGCTTCCATTACATGTTGCTGAACAATTGCAGATTTATCTTCAAAATCTTTTTTTGTCTCAGAATCTAATTTTTCAAATTCTTCTTCTTCAATAGTTTTTCCATTTATAACAGGCATCATATAAATTCCATTATTAGCAGATTTTACTTGGAATCCATATTGTGAAGATGTGGCATTAAGCTTATCCATTAAAGCTGATCTTTTTGCTTCATATTCTTGCTTAATAAGTGCCTTCTCTTTCTCAAAATCCTCGTTATTAAATGTGTCTTTTATATCATGTTTTATATCTTTAATAAATCTATCCATTGCATCTCTAAATTCTTTACCTTGACCTGCTGCAAGTGGAATAGCAATTGGCTCATTTGGATTGTCAAAGTTGTAAACATAACACCAATCTTGTGGAAGCTTTTTCTTCTTAGAAATGCTCTCCAAATAATGCTTAGTGTACATGGTTTTGCCAACTCCGCTAGGCCCTTCTATATATAAATTATAACCATTAATATCAACATTAAGTCCAAATTCTAACGCTTTTATCCCTCTGTCTTGGCCAATTCCACTTGCTATTGGTTCCAAACTTTCGGTAGTTTCAAATTTGAATATGTTTGGGTTACAAGTTGATTTTAAATCCTTGTAAGAAAGTTCAAATTGATTTTTCATTAGTAATTCCTCCTATAAATTTTTCTAGTCTTTTAGTATATTTTTATTTATGCTTTACTTTGAATGTTCATTAAAATTCTAATTTCATAAGTATTGCATCATATGTATTATCATAATATTTTTTTCTTAGTCCAACTTCTTTGAAATTATACTTTTTATAAAAATTAATTGCAATAGAATTTTGAATATTTACCTCTAAATTTATACATTTTATTTTTTCTTGCTTGCAATACTTTATTAGTTTATCCATAATATTTGATGCTATTCCCTCATGTCTGCAACATTTTTTCGTAACAATATTCATTAAATCCGCTTCATCTAAAATTATTTTTAAACCTGCGAACCCAACTATGTTATCATTTTGCTTTGCAATAAAATATTTTGAAAAATTAGATTCTAATTCTTCTTTTAGAGTTTCGTAATTCCAAAATTCATCAAAATCGACTTCAAGTATATCCTTTATGTTTTCTAAATCTTCGATTTTCATTTCAGAAATTAGATAATTATTTTTCTCCATTTTTATTTTCCTCCAACATATCAGTTGCTTGGGCAAGAATTAAATTTTGGCAAGGAAAATGAAATTTCAAAGGCAAGGGCACATACTTTGTGTATGTAACCCGCCAGAACAAATAACTAATTTGTTCGTGTGCGCAATTTGTTTTAACAAATTGCTGTACATAATAATAATAAAATTTGACATGCCAAAATTCTAATTATTGTTCAAGCATAGTCCTTTCAGCTTGAGACTTTCGTAAATACAAAGGTGAAATATTGCTCGAATCTCCGTATTCACCTTTTAGATATTTATCATATGCACATCTTGCTAAAGATACACTTGATTGTATGTTTTTATCTGAAAATCTTATATCTTTATTTGCAAATTTTTCTAATATTAAATCTTTATGTAAAACGCTTCCATCTCCAATAAAAACAATTGAATTTTCTGAATGTAATTTGCAATTTTCTAAAGCCACTTCAATAGTATCTGCTATATTATCTCCAATTTGAACATATGTATTATCCTTTAATTCAAACATTGCAGAATACACATTATTGTTTTTACAATCTATGATAGGACAAATTGTCGCATTTTCTTCTATATTGTAAGCCAGGCTTTCAAGTGAAGTTACTCCTACTGTAGGAATGTTTTTTACATCTGCAAATGCCTTCATAGTAGCAATTCCAATTCTTATTCCTGTAAAAGAGCCAGGACCTAAGCAACATGCTAGCAAATCTATATTTTCTAAACTCAAATTAGAAGCCTTAAACATATTATCAATCATAGGCATTAACTTTACAGAATGAGTTCTTTCATCATCATTGTTGCCTTGTGCAATTACATTAATATTTTTATTTTTATCAACTTCCACAATAGAAACAGAACAGTTTCTAGAAGAAGTATCAACTGCAAGAATTTTCATTTTTTTATTTCCTCTATTCTTAACTTTCTTAAATCCAAATTATCAGCATCATTATCTCTAGAAAATGTAATCCTTATATAGTCATCTTGAATAATATTCTCAATCATCTCTCCCCATTCAAAAATGCAAAGTCCAGTTTGCAAATACTCTTCTCCTCCAATTGCATAAAACTCATCAGCATCTTCTAATCTATATAAATCGAAATGATAAATCTTAAATTTTGGAGCATCATACTCATTCACAATAGTAAATGTAGGACTAGAAATTTCATCTTCTAATCCAAAATGTCTAAGAAGTCCTTCTGTGAACTTAGTCTTTCCAGATCCCAAATCACCAGATAAAACAATCTTCGAATGTCCATTCAATTTTGATGCAAACTCATCTGCAAACCTAATTGTTTCTTCTTCCGAATGCGAAATAAATTCGTAACTATGCATTATTACATTTCCTTTCTTTTTGCTTCTATTTTACTAGTTGTATTCTACATTAAAACATATAAATTTTCAAGTTTTTATTTAAATCTGCTAACAAAAATCTATTAACATTATAAGAGACGAAGCCTTAACTTTTCTTCGTCTCACAAATAACTTAAACCTCTGATTTATTAACCCTAGTTTCGCCCAAAAAGGGGCGTCCCTATTGGGCGATTTTTTATTTTTCTAGTACTTCTTTGCATCTTGGGCATAATCCATCTTCTAGGTGGTCATTGTACATCCAACATCTTTCGCATTTTTCGCCTGTTGCATGTTCTACTTTTACTCCTAGTTTTTCTTCTTGTTTTCTGTTATTTTCTTGTATTTCTAGTCCAGATACTATTAATACAAGTTTTATTAATTCTTCATTTTCTTTTAAGAATTTGTATTCTTCTCCTTCTGCATATATTGTAACTTTTGCGTCTAGAGAGTTTCCTATTGTTTTTTCTGCTCTTGCAAGTTCTAAGTCTTTTGCAACTATGTTTTTAACTTTGATTATTTTCTCCCATTTTTCTGCTATTTCTTTGTTATCCCATTCGTCATTTGGAACTGGATAATCTGCAAGCATTGGACTTTCTACATTTTCTTTTTCTGTGTGATTCATTGATGACCAAATTTCTTCGGCTGTGAATGAAATCATTGGTGTTAATATTTTTACTAGTGCATCTAGTATGTAATACATAGTTGTTTGTGCTGCACGTCTTGCTACTGAATCTGCTTTTTCTGTGTATAATCTATCTTTTATTATATCTAGATAGAAGCTACTCATATCTACAACGCAGAATTGGTTTACATCGTGATAGCAGTTTCCGAAACTGTATGTGTCGTAATCCTTTGTACAGTCTTTAATCAATTTATTTAATCTTGTTAATGCCCATTTATCTATTTCTTGTAAATCTTCATAAGCAACTGGCTTTTCAGGGTCATAGTCATAAGTATTTCCTAAGATATATCTTGCTGTGTTTCTTATTTTTCTATAAACATCTGAAATTCCTTTTAGTATGTCATCTGATAAGTTTACATCCATAGAATAGTCTGACGATAATGCCCAAAGTCTTAATATATCTGCTCCAAATTTGTTTGAAACATCTATTGGAGATACTCCGTTTCCTAAGCTTTTAGACATTTTTCTTCCTTGACCATCTACAACGAATCCACAACATAGAACTTCTTTGTATGGGGCTATTCCATTTACTGCAACTGATGTTAATAATGAAGATTGGAACCAGCCTCTGTATTGGTCATTTCCTTCTAGATATAAGTCTGCTGGGTAGTCTAATCCTCTTTCAACTAGAACACTTTGATGTGTAGAACCTGAATCAAACCAAACATCCATTATATCTGTTTCTTTCTTGAATTCTGTGCATCCACACTTTGGACATTTTGCACCTTCTGGTACTAAATCTTTTGCTTCTTTTGCCCACCATGCGTTTGTTCCTTCTGTTCTTACAACATTTTGAATCTTCTTTATTGATTCTTCTGTAACATAAGGCTCTCCACAGTCTTTACAGTAGAATATTGGAAGTGGAACACCCCAAGTACGTTGTCTTGAAATACACCAATCGTTTCTTCCTTTAATCATTTCGCTCATTCTGTCCTCGCCCCAGTCTGGGTGCCATGTAACTGTCTTAATAGCCTTTAAAACATCATCTCTAAATCCATCAACAGATGCAAACCATTGTGGTGTAGCTCTAAAGATTATTGGCTTTTTGCATCTCCAGCAATGTGGATAAGAGTGCTCTATTTTTACAGCTTTTAATAAATATCCATTTTCGTCTAACCAAGCTGTTATAGTCTTGTTAGATTTTGCATAGAATTGACCTGCGAACTCACCAGCCTCGGCTGTTTGTTTACCTTTATCATCAACTGCAACAACCATTCCAAGTTTATCTTTTAATCCTTGTAAATAGTCTTCTTTACCATAAGCAGGCGCAGTATGAACTGCTCCAGTACCTTCATCAAGAGTAACATTTACAGTTGTCTCGCTTCCAAGAACAACTCTAGACATTCTGTCTAAGAATGGATGCTTGCATAGAACTCCCTCTAAGTCTGAACCTTTAAAAGTTTGAACTGTTTTGTAATCTTCTATTTCAGCAAGTTTCATAACTTTTTCTACAAGTTCTGTTGCAATTATTAATCTTTCAAGTTTTGCATTCTCCTTGTTTTCTTTTAGCTCAACCATGCTGTATTCATAATCTGCACCAATTGTAATTCCCATATTTCCTGGTAGAGTCCAAGGTGTAGTTGTCCAAATTACCATATAAGTATCTTTTTTATCAAACAAGCCCTTAGAATCTTCAACAGGAAATTTTACATATATAGATTCTCCTGTTACATCTTTATATTCAATTTCAGCTTCTGCTAGTGCAGTTTCACAATCAGTACACCAGTAAACTGGTTTTAATCCTTTATAGATATATCCCTTTTTGTACATATCTCCGAATACACCAATTTGTCTTGCTTCTGTTGCATGTTCATAAGTTATATAAGGATGAGCCCAGTCTCCAAGAACACCAAGACGTTTGAAGCCCTCTGTTTGAATATCTTTGTAATTTGTTGTAAATTCTCTACAAGTATCTCTAAACTTTGTAACAGGAATCTTGCTTCTATCTAGTCCAAGCTTCTCAATAGCCTTCTTCTCAGTTGGCATTCCATGTGTATCATATCCCGGAATAAAAGGTGCATAAAAGCCTTTCATAGCCTTGTATCTTACGATTGTATCCTTCAAAATTTTATTTAAAGCATGTCCAGCATGAATTTCTCCATTAGCATATGGAGGTCCGTCATGTAAAACAAAATGCTTATGTCCTTCATTTTTCTTTAAAATCTTCTCATACAATCCATTCTCAAAAACAGCCTTTAATGTTTCTGGCTCTTTAGTTGGCAAATTTCCTCTCATCGGAAAATCTGTCTTTGGCAAATTAAGTGTGCTTGAATAATCTTTCTTTTCTTCACTCATATAAATTACTCCTTTCATTTTTGCCCAATAGGGACGCCCTTTTGGGGGCGAATTTTTATTTTCCAGAGAATAGCTTCATTTTATAAACCTACTTTTATAATTTATTACATTTTTTCACCCAAAAAGGGGCGTCCCTATTGGGCGAATTTTGGCTTAGCCTTTGGCAACAAAAATTCGTCCTATTAACATAGGACGAATTTTACTCCGTGGTACCACCTAATTTAAAAGTTTATATTCTTGTTTGAATAGTATAATCTTCTATAATTTAGATTTTTTTCAACACAAGATGTATTTAGCTTTTCTCTTATTTTATCTTAACGCAATATTACGATTTATATTACTCAAATATTAATATTGGATTTTTCACAATATTCTTTCACATAAACAACTCCAAGGTGATAATAAATAATCTTTAATTTATCAAAATCTCAGCATTCATTTGACTCTCTGTTAATTAGTTTTATTTATCTTGTCCTCTTCACAGTTTTTTCTATTCAATTCTACATAATAATTTACCACAAATAAATGACGAATGCAAGTAAAATTCGATTTTTTTGATATTTTCGTCATTATGATTTGTTAAATAAACTTTTACAAGGAATTTTTAGTATATATCTTTATATAGATTTATGTTTTAAACTACATTACAATTTATTTCTTTGTGCTATTTACCTGTTCTATTAGCAAATCAAAATCAGATTTATATAATTTATCTTGTTTTACTCTATATTTTTCAAACTCTGTTAATGCTTTATCACAGGCAATTTCATGTGATATTTTTCCAGCATCATTTAAAACATCTAAATCGTCTGCCAGTAAAAACTTATCAATTCGTGTTGCCCAATCTTCCATAGTCATAGGTATATGTCTTTTAGCTCTATTTTCTGCCAAATCTAAAAATGCGGAAACAATAAGTTCTAAACTCTCTAGTTCTTTCGTATTTAAATAATTTTTTGCAATTACAACATCCGTTTCTAAAATTTTTCCGTTAGGAGAATTTTTCCAAGTAGTAAGTCCCATATATTCTTTTTCCGAATCAGCTCTATTATATATGATTTCCGCAGCAGTTTGGTGCGACACTGCATAGTGCATCTTATTTTGAACTTTCTTAAAAAATTTAATAGTTGTCGGAGATTTTTTGTCATAATCAACACTAGTAGCATATATATCAGTAATTTTTTGATAAAATCTTCTTTCAGATAATCTTATTTCTCTTATTTCAGCAAGTAAAGAGTCATAATAATCTTCATCAAAGAATGCCCCATTAGCCATTCTCTTTTTGTCAATTATATATCCTTTCTTTGAAAATTCCTTTAATACATAAGTAGCCCATCTTCTAAACTGTATTGCTCTATCTGAATTGACTCTATATCCAACAGAAATAACCATATCTAAATTATAATATAAAACTTTTCTTTTTACATCTCTATTTCCTTCTTTTTGAACTAGTAAGAAATCCTTACTAGTTGATTTTTCATCAAGTTCAAAGTTTTTATAGATTTCATTAATATGCATTGTAATATTATTTCTGGTTGTGTCAAATAGCTCACCTATCGATTTTTGAGTCAGCCACAAGTCTCCATCTTCAAATCTAACTTGGATTCCTTTATCATGAGTTTGCCTTTCAAAAATCAGAAACTCTGCACTACTACTTCTAATAATTAAATCTTTAGACATATTTTCCTCTTTTCATTTTATATCGTTTTTTATATTAAGTTATCTCAATTATAGTAACGTCAACAAAAAAATCTTCAAACTTATGTTTGTATTTTATATTATTTTCTACTTATTTGTCAATAGTTTTTACATTTTGATCAACAAAAAACAAGTAATTTCATATAAAACTATATCAAAATTACTTGTTTTTCTGCGTTTTTATTTCGTTTAATTTCTACTTATTATTCAGCTTTTGGTGCTTCAGTTGCTGGTGCAACTTCTTCAACTGGAGCTTCTGCAGGAGTTTCAACTACTGTTTCTTCAACAGCTTCTGTTAAATCTTCTTTTACATCTATATATTTAGATTCAATTTTTGCTCCAACATTTTCCTTTGTCTTAGCAGCTTTACCAGTTCTGTTTCTTAGGTAGTATAATTTAGCTCTTCTAGCTTTTCCTACTCTAACTACTTCAACTTTCTCTACTAATGGAGAGTGTACTAAGAATGTTTTCTCTGTTCCTACTCCATAAGCAATTCTTCTTACTGTAAATGTAGCGTTAACTCCGCCACCTTGTTTCTTTATTATTATTCCTTCGAATACTTGGATTCTTTCTCTGTTTCCTTCCTTAATTCTTTGATGTACTCTTACTGTGTCACCAACTTTAAGGTCTGGAATCTTATTTTTCAATTGTTCATGTTCTATTGATTTTATTATATCCATCGATATTCTCCTTTCTTAATTTTCTAATTTATATTTCGGCTATTTTATTACACAATCTTGATAGTTCTAGTAACATATCTTAATTTTCATGTTCTTCCGAAATTATTTTTTCTGCTTCTTTTAGATCTTTTTCATTAAGAAGCTCTGGTCTTTTCAAAAATGTATTTATTAAAGAACTTTTTCTTCTCCACTCGTCTATTTTCTGATGATTTCCAGAAGCTAGTATTTCTGGAACTTTTTTCCCATGAAATTCTTCTGGTCTTGTGTATTGACTGTATTCTAAATACCCTTGAGAAAATGATTCTTCTTTTGTAGAATCTGTACTTAGTACACCTTCTACATATCTACTTACCGAGTCTATAAGCACCATTGCTGGTAGCTCTCCTCCAGTTAGCACATAATCTCCAATCGATATTTCTTCATCAATTATTTCATCTAAGACTCGTTGGTCAACTCCTTCGTAGTGACCACAAAGTAGAATTAAATGTTCTTCCTCAGATAATTCTTGAACTTTGGATTGGTCCAACTTTTTTCCTTGAGGTGATAAGAATATTACTTTTGATTTTTCATCTTTTACAGATTTATATGCATCATACACAACATCTGCTCTCATTACCATTCCTGCTCCACCACCATATGGAGTATCATCTACTTTTTTATGCTTGTCTTTCGAAAAATCTCGTATATTAATTAGATTAATATTTATTAAATTTTGCTTAGACGCTCTTTCAATAATACTGTGTTTTAATGGTTCAAACATTTCTGGAAATAATGTTAGTACATCAAATTTCATATTTACTCCTCTTTAAATTAAACCTTCAATAATGTGAACTATTATTTTTTTATTTTCTAAATCTACTTGTTTTAGTACATCTTTGATTGCTGGCAGTAGAATTTCTTTGCCTTCATCATTTTTTACAACATATATATCACTGCTACCAGTATTATATATGTAATCTACTTTTCCAAGTAATTCTTCTTCATCACTATATACATCTAATCCTATTAAATCTGCTATGTAATAAGTACCCTCAGGAAGCTTTTTTGCATTTTTCCTGTCCATTTTTATGTAACAGTTACGCAATGTTTCTGCTTGCTCTGGCGTTTCTATTCCCTTTAGCTTTAGGATTACCATACCTTTGCTGTAATTAACTTTTTCTATTTGGAATAATTGTAATTGATTTTTCTTTTCAACAAAAATTTCTTTAAAAGTATCAAATTTTTTTATATCATCTGTAAAAGGCTTTACTTTTACTTGACCTCTTATACCAAATGTGTTTACTATTTGACCTAGTTCTAAATATTTTTCCATTACTTATTCCTCAAATATAATTCCAACTTTTTTATGTTCTTTAGCTGTAATAGCTTTCATAACAGTTCTTATTGCTTTTGCATTTTTGCCCTGCTTTCCAATAACTTTTCCCATGTCCTCATCAGCAACTTTAACTTTAAGAAGTGTTCCCTTCTCATCATCAGTTCTAGTAATTTGAACTTGTTCCTTGTTATCTACAAGACTTTCAATTATTGTTTTTAATATCTCTTCCATACAACTTCGCCTTTCTAAAAGCATTCACACATAAATTATTGTGCTTTCTCTATTAAAGCTTTTACTGTATCTGTTGGCTTTGCACCATTTTTAATCCATGTTGCAACCTTTTCTTTATCTAAGTTGATTGTAGCTGGATTTGTCATTGGATCATATGTTCCAATTTTTTCTACTATTCTTCCATCTCTTGGAGATCTTGAATCTGCAACAACGATGTGATAGAATGGAGCTTTTTTTGCACCTGCTCTTTGTAATCTGATTTTTACCATTTATTTTCACCTCCGCATTTTTAGAAACTGCTCTTTTAGAACAACTTTTTATATAAATTTCTGTACCTACAAACTTTTGGGTTTGTATAATGTACATAAAAATTAATAACTTATTTATAAAACTTAATATCTATATTATTGGTTTAAATTCATTTCCTTCATCATCTTTTTTAAAGATTTCTTATCCTTCATTTGTTTCATCATTTTCTGTGTCATCTCAAAAGATTTCATAAATTTATTTATTTCCTGCACGCTTGTTCCACTACCATTTGCTATACGAATTCTTCTTGAACCATTTAATAATTTAGGATTTTTTCTTTCTTTATCAGTCATAGAGCATATTATTGCTTCTATTCTTGTAAACTCTTTTTCATCTACTTTTAAATCCTTAATATTTGCCATTCCTGGTATCATTTTAAGTATTGATGAGAATGATCCCATTTTCTTTACTTGTCTTAATTGAAGTAAATAATCATTCAAATCGAATTCTTTTTTAGCTAATTGTTTTGTAAGCTTTTCTGCCTCCTCTTGGTCAAATGATTCTTCTGCTTTTTCTATTATTGATAGAACATCGCCCATTCCAAGTATTCTTGACGCCATTCTGTCTGGATGGAATACCTCGAGCTCACTTAGCTTTTCTCCCATACCCACAAATTTTATTGGCTTGCCAGTTACCTTTTTTACTGATAACGCAGCACCACCACGTGTATCACCATCTAATTTTGTAAGTATTACTCCATCTATTCCTAAAGCATCATTGAATCCTGTTGCAACATTTACAGCCTCTTGACCAGTCATAGAATCTACAACTAGTAATATTTCATGTGGATGAACACTTGCCTTTACATTTTTAAGCTCGTTCATCAATTCTTCATCTATCTGTAAACGTCCTGCTGTATCTAATATTACAACATCATTCAATTTTGAATATGCAACACTCATTGCCTGTTTTGCAATATGAACAACATCTTTCGAATTTTCATTTGCAAACACCGGAATATTTAATTGTGCTCCAACTACTTGTAACTGCTTAATTGCAGCTGGTCTGTAAACATCACACGCAACTAGCAATGGTTTCTTGCCTTGTTTTCTAAGTAAATTTGCAAGCTTGCCAGCTGTGGTTGTTTTACCAGAACCTTGAAGACCAACTAACATTATTATTGTTGGTGGATTTGAGCTAAAATTTATATTAGCCTCTGTTCCTCCAAGTAGTTCTACTAATTCATCTTTTACAATCTTAACAACTTGTTGTCCTGGAGTTAAAGATTTTAAAACGTCCTGTCCTAAGGCTTTTTCTTGAATACTTGCCGTAAATTCTTTAACAATTTTGTAGTTTACGTCAGCATCAAGTAGGGCAAGTTTTACCTCTCTTAGCATTTCTTTTAAATCCGATTCAGTAATTCTTGTTTTTCCTCTTAATTTCTTTGTAAATTCTTGTAATTTAGAAGATAGTCCTTCAAAAGCCATATTTTTAACCCTCCGTTTTTTTGTCTTTTATCGTTGATTATGCATTTAAGCTAATTAATTCTTTTCTTACGCTGTTTAGGATTTTTTCAACTTTCTTATCTGATGAGTTGTCTGTAATCTTACTTAGCTCTGAAAGAATGTTTTGAATTTGCTTTTCTTGGTCAATTGTTTTTTTCATAATTCCTAGCTTTTGCTCATATTCCAAAAGCTTACTTTCTCCTTTCTTAACAATGTCGTTAACAGCTTGCCTTGTTATCTTGTTATTTTCAGCAATTTCAGTCAAAGAAAGATCCTCATTGCAATAATCGTTCAATATATTCAATTGTCTTTTTGTTAGAAGATTGCCATATATTTCGCATAGCATTCCAATTTGAACTTTCTTTTCCATATTATCACTTTCTCCTTGCATGACCTTATTAGTATAATTGCTAATTTGTAATGCTTATATACTTTACAACATTTCCAGCAATTTGTCAAGTAGTTTTACATTATTTTTATATATTTTCATAACTTATTAGCTTTATTTTATTAGATATAAATTCTTTATTTTCATCAATCGGTTTAAATAAGTCTGTAGACAAATATTTTTTATTGTCATCTGCAAATACTGTAACAACAATATTATTTGTTTCTTCTCCTAGCAGAACACTTCCTATAAAATTCGCACCAGAAGATATTCCAACTCCCAGCCCCAATTCTTTTGCAAGCCTACGAGACATATTTACTGCATCATCATCATTTATTTTTATTATTTTATCTATACTTTTCAAGTCAACTAACTCCGGAATAAAATCATCTCCAATTCCCTCTATTTTGTGTTGTCCCTGTATTTTTCCGCCAGATAGAAGTGGCATTTTTTCCGGTTCTATTGCCGTAATTTTCATATTAAAAAATTTTTCTTTAATTCTTTTTCCAGTTCCCATAAGAGTTCCACCAGTTCCAACACCAGATACAAATCCGCCTATCTCACAGTTACTTTGTTCTAATATCTCTTTTCCAGTTGTCTCATAATGAGCTAAAAAATTATCATAGTTTTCAAACTGATTGGCTAAAAATCCATCTTTTTCATCAGCCATTTTCTTAGCTTCTTTTACGCACTGTATAAAGCCTCCCTCTTCTTTAGAAATTAATATTACATTTGCTCCATATCCTTGCATTAATTTTACTCTCTCAGCACTTGCCCAATCTGGCATAAATATGTATACCGGGTGTTTATAACGTGCACCTAAAGCTGAAAGTGATATTCCAGTATTTCCGCTAGTCGCCTCAATTATTGGCATACCATCTTTTAAATTGCCTCTTTCTATGGCATTATTTATAATATAAAATGCAACTCTATCTTTTATACTTCCAGTTAAATTGTAATATTCAAGCTTAGCAAACACTGATTTTTCTTTGTTATTGTACCTATAATTTATCTTTATCATCGGTGTGTTTCCAATTTCTTTATTGTTTTCTTCATTCAAGCTAATTTTATTAAAACAGCTTTCATCGTTATCTCCATAAATTTTCCTAGTCATAAATTTCAAAACCTCCTTATATGCGTCTTTGCTTTTCATGTTATTTATTTTTACGTTTTACATCGTAAAAAATAAACTATGTATTACATAGCTTATTATAATAATATTTATATTATATTAATTTTATCAATGTTTTATTTAACTATTATTTTTATCTATTATAGTAGTCATCATCATTCTCATCTGTCTCATCATATTCAAATTCGTATGTTTCAGTTGGTTTATGGTATTTTATATTTTTCTTTGGTTTTACTTGTTGTGGTTGAATGGTTGCTTCTATCGTTTTACTTTCATTCATTTGCATTTCTTGTTTTCTGTCTTCTCTTTCTTCTTGTCTTTCTCTTTCTTTTCTTCTATCATCTTGTGCTTTCTCTTCCTTTTTATTCTGCATCTGTTTATTTAACATAGAATTTACTTTTTCAATTAAATCAGGTACATAATCTAACAATCTATCTAAACATGAACTATGATCTACTGGCAATAGTTTCACAGTGTTTGGTTGTACCACTAAGAAAGCAACTGGTGTTATATTTACTCCTGCCCCAGATCCACCTCCGAAAGGCAATCTATATTGAACTTGTTCTTCTTTCTCCTTTTTTGTATATTCGTCTATTGTTTCTCCTCTAAATTCACTTCCTCCTGCAGCAAAGCCAAATCCAACTTTTGAAATTGGTATAATCACCGTGTTGTTTGAAGCCTGTATCGGTTCTCCAATTATCGTATTTACATCAATCATGTCTTTAATGCTATTCATAGCCGTATTCATAAGGTTTTCTATTGGATGTTCTCCCATATTAATCACATTCCTTCCTTGCCTTAGTTATTTCTTTATTTACGTAAGGCACTAATCATGTTGAAAAATCAAACTTTATCCTCAAAACTAAAAGCACATATTGTCATAATCTCTATACTACTCATAAGTTCTGAATACATAAAATTAAGATTATTCTTTCAACTTTTTTATTTTTAGTATATAACTAATATGTACCAATTTTTTCTTTTTTATACAGCTTGTGCATTTCTTTTTTCTATATTTTTCATAATATTTTTATCTCTTTTTGCTTTACTATTTTCATTAAAACTTTCATATTGTTTAGTTGCTTTTGCCAGCATTAGTGCAATATAAAGTAGATGAGATATTTTCGTAGCCACTTTTATATTCATTTTTACCGAATAAATATTTTTTGGTTGATAAATAGGTTGTACACTATATATTACTGTTTTAGATATTTTTTGCTTCTTGCCAAACTTTGCTCTCGCTAATATATTGGGAATTATTGCAGATATTATCCCTATCAAATACGATGTAATCACATAATCTTCTGTGCCAATAGAAATGTTTGCCTTAAATTCATTTAATTCAACTTTTGTATTTAATATTAGTCTTCGTATTTTGGTATTTTTTAGTATAATTGCCACTTCTTTTTTTGCAGTCTTTTTCATCTTTTCCGCTTCTGCTTTATTATTTTGTTCATAACTTTTTATTTTGTTATTTAATTTTAAAATCTTCTTTTTATTTAAGCATACCTTTATCCAGTGTAGCTTTCCTATTCTTAAAGAAATACTCACTTTTAATTTCTTGTTATTCTGTTTCTTGTCTATATTACTCATGTCTAAGTTTTGTATCTCAACTTCTATTTTTGATATTATAATCATCACTAATAATAACAATACTAATGCAATTATTCCTAATAAAATATAAAAAACTAATATCAAAATAAACCACTCCTATCTATTAGAGTATTTTGTATTAGTTTTTCCATTTATTACTATTTTAATCATTACAATTATTATTTCAATTATTTGATTCAATTCATTCTTAGTATTTCTATTAATTTTTCATCTATAACCGCATCTAGACTTGTCCATTTTTATTTTTTTCTACAGAAATATCTCCAAATAGGCTTTCTTGGCTTGTAATTACTTTGCTTCTTCTTGATAATTCTAATAATCCAGAAAAAGCTGTTACAACTTCTTCTTTTTCACATTTTTTTAAAGAGAAGAGTGCATTAAAAACAAACTTAGGTCTATTTACAAGTTCTCTAAGCATTTCTTTTACCTTGCTTGCAACAGTATATTTATCTGTTATCGCTATCTTTTCAATATTACTTGCATTTTGATTTACCTTTTCTTGATTTACTCGAATAACATTTGAATACGCATCTATATTCAGTTGCTTATCATAATCTCTTTCAAGTTTCTGTTTAGGTAATTTAATTTCGTCTGGAGTTTTATAAAATCTAACAGAATTTTCTTCGTACATAGACTTCAAAGTTTTTGTAATTTCTTTATATTTCTTATACTCAATAATTCTTCTTAACAATTCCTCTTCCGAAATTTCTTCACTCTCTTCATTATCACTTGGTAATAAACTCTTTGATTTTAAATATATTAGAGTCGAGGCCATAACTAGAAATTCACTTGTTACTTCCAAATTCATCTCTTCCATTTTGTTTATGTACTCAATATATTGATCTGTAATCTCGCTTAATTTAATATCATTTATATTCATTTTATTCTTATCTATTAAGTGGCACAATAAATCTAGTGGTCCTTCAAAATTTTCTATCTTAATAGCATATTTATTTGTTTCTAATGTTAATATATTTGGCATTTTTCTTCGTTCCTTTAATCATCTAATAACTCTATAGCTTGTCTAATATTGCTAGTCTTATAACCTTTTTTTAATAAATATTGAATAATAGCCTCTTCATCCATTTGATTTTGCTTTTTCATTATTATCGTTTTTGCTGATTTTGTCTCGTAATTTTCCATTTCTTCATCATGACTATTTATATAATCCTCAATCAAATCATTTGGAATTCCTTTTGACATAAGCTTATATCTCACTTCTTTTAAAGAAAGATTGTTTAGAGCCATAAATTCATTAATAGCTCTTTCTATGTAATTGTTATCATCAATATATCCGTTTTCTTCTAGCTCTTCTATTATATCATGTAACATTTCATTTTCAATAGCATTGTAAAATTTATTTTGTACTTCTTTTTTACTTCTTTTCTTATATAAAACATACTTTAAAACTTTTGATTTTTCTTTATCATATTCTTCAATCGTATACATATTATTCCTCTTTCATTAGCATTTTACTATAAATTAATTCTCTAATAATTTTAAACAATCTGTTTTTTCATGTAAATTTTCTAATATATATGCATATATATTTTCAATTTCTTCTTTTGCAACATCAGTTAAAGTGACCTCATAATTACTAATATCCATATTTTTCTCTCAATTCCTTAAATACTTTTTTCGCACTATGAACTTTTCCTTCCTTATACTGTTTCTTACTTTCTTCAAGTTTGCTCAAAAATTCTTCTCTTCTATACTCTTCTATGTTTATTGAAAGCGTAGTTTTCGTATTTTCATTATTTTTCATTGGTTTAATAACTTTATTAGATTTTCCATCCATTTTTTCACACCCTCTAATAGTTATTTCTTTCTGCATAATATCACAGCCTTTCTTTATATGATTATTATAACACATTGTTTTTGATTTTTTTACCGATTACTTATTATATTTCGGTACAAAAATCAATACAATATATTTTCCTGTGTTATTCTCTAAATTCAAAAATAGGGAAAAAGAATTCTAAATTATATTTTTTAGAATATTTTCCCTATCCTTAGTTATTACTCACCATCATCTATATTTACTTTTACTCTTCTTCAGTTGGTTCGGTTTCCTGTTCAGCATCTACTTCCATTTCGTCGCTTAGGCTCTTTTCGAATGCTTCGTTGAATTTTGCTCTTACTTTCTTCTCTACTTCTGCCATTATTTCAGGGTTTTCTTCAAAGTATTTTTTAGCATTTTCTCTACCTTGTCCAATTCTTGTTCCGTCATAAGCAAACCAAGAGCCACTCTTTTCAACTATGTCTAAGTTTACACCTAAATCTAGTATATTTCCAGATTTTGATATTCCTTTTCCATATATGATATCGAATTCAGCCTCTCTGAAGGGAGGAGCTACCTTGTTCTTTACAACTTTTACTCTTACTCTGTTTCCAAATACTTCTCCATCTTGTTTTAGGTTTTCTGTTTTTCTTATGTCTAATCTAACAGAAGCATAGAATTTTAAAGCTCTTCCTCCTGGAGTTGTTTCTGGATTTCCAAACATTATTCCAACTTTTTCTCTTAATTGGTTTATAAATACTATTGCAGTATTTGATTTATTTAATACACCAGCTAATTTTCTTAAAGCTTGTGACATTAATCTAGCTTGAAGACCAACATGTGCATCTCCCATGTCTCCATCTATTTCAGCCTTTGGAACAAGTGCTGCAACAGAATCTACTACTATAATATCTATGGCACCACTTCTAACAAGAGCCTCTGCTATTTCAAGTGCTTGCTCTCCTGTATCTGGTTGTGAAACTATCAAATTATCTATATCAACACCTAAGTGTTTTGCATAAACTGGATCTAATGCATGCTCAGCATCTATAAATGCTGCTTCTCCGCCTCTCTTTTGGCATTCTGCAATCATATGTAATGCAAGAGTTGTTTTTCCTGAAGATTCAGGTCCAAATATTTCTATTATTCTTCCCTTTGGAATTCCACCAATTCCTAAAGCAACATCAAGGCTTAAAGCTCCTGTTGGTATAGATTCTACATTCATTGCTGTAAAATCTCCAAGCTTCATTACAGAGCCTTTTCCAAATTGTTTTTCTATTTGACCTAATGCTGATTCTAGTGCTTTTTTCTTTTCACTGTTTTCTAAACTCATAAATTTTTCCTCCTAAATTTTGAAATAATAATGTTTTAGTTATCCCCCAACAACTATTAAACATATGTTTGCGTTTTCTATGTGACTATTATATATCAAATTTAAAATTTGTCAATAGTTTTTTCAAACATTTGTTTTATTTTAAATAAAATATTTTAATCAATCTTTTCTATTTTTTAATATTGTTACTTTTTGATTATACCTTCAAAATAAACTTTTAAATTTTTCCTAGCAATATTTTCAAAATTTATCTTCTGTACCAGCCTTCTATTCCATAAAAAGTTGAATAATTGTTTGGCTCCACTGTTCCAACCATTGATTGTGTTGATATTGTTATATTTTTGCTTCTATATAAACCTACAAAAGGAACCTCTTCTTTATACAAACTATATATTTTTTGATATATCTCTTTCAATTGTTTGTTTTCTTTAGTTATACTTGCATTATGCATTAATTCAGACATAGAATCATCACTGTAATTTGATATATTTCCTGCAGAGAAATAGTACGTTAAATCTGGACTATAACTAGTATACACTCCAGTTAATAGTATTTGGTAGTTTCTATCGTCAACATATTTATTATATTTTTCGTTAGAAACTTTATCCAATTTAACATCTATTCCTATTTCTTCTAGTTGTTTTTCTATTAGCTCTGCAACAGCAACGCGTGATTCGTTTGTTTTATCTACCGATATTTTTAGTCTTAAAGTTTTTGTGCGCCCTCCAATATTTTTCTTCCATCTGTTATTAATATAAGTCCAGCCTCCATCTTCTAGTACTTTCTTTGCTTGTTCTGCATTATAACCAGAGCTTGCAGTGTTTTCTGTATATAAAAAGTTGCCATAATCTAAAGGATAATCTGCTACTGAATTTTGATTATTGTATACTGATGAAACTATATTACTTTTGTCAATCGCATAGCTTATAGCCTGTCTTACTTCTTTAAACTGCATAAGTTCGTCCGCGCAATTAAAACTTAAAAAATCAAACTGTCTTCCCGGATATTCTGTCTTGTTAAATCCAATTGTACCAATGTACTCTTGGAAATTTGGATTTGATGTGTTTATTATGTCAATATTTCCTATTTTAAAACTGTTGTACACTTCACCCATAGATGAATATAAATTTATTTTTATATTGTCTAATTTTAATTCTGTTACTCCTGTAGTGCTCTTCCATTTATCAAACTTTGCAAGTGTTACATTATTACTACTAATATTTGTAATCTTGTATCTTCCTGTTCCAATTGGCATTTTACTACTTGTAAAAAAATCTTCTCCATAATAATAATTGCTAGACATTATCGGAAAAATCAAATTATACTCGAAAAACGGAATATCACTGTCCAATGTTATTTTTAAAGTAGTTGCATCAATTACCTCAGTCTCTGCAATATGTGCCACATTATAGCTGTATACTGAGTTTCCCTTCTTTAGCAAATCTATTGTAAATGCTATATCTTTAGCAATAAAAGGTGTGTTATCATGCCATACAGCATTAGAAACAGTTTTTACAACATAAATTTTATCACCCGTTTTTGAACATTCCTTTGCAAGGCAAGGCTCCAATTGATAATCTTTTGTCAAATTAAAAAGTGGTTCATAAATAAGAGTATCAATATTAATAATGTCTTTATTTTGAGTAATTAATGGATTCATAGTATCGTAATTTGTAATTCCCATACGCAAATCTCTAATAATATTTTCTTCAACCACAGTGCTAGAATCTTGATTATTTTCTTCTTCTTTATTTTGATTATTATAAATTCTGTAACCTGCATATGCTATAATTCCAACTGCAAATATTATAAAAATATACTTAAATATACTACTAACTTTCATTATTCGTAATCCTTTCTCCATGCTAATAATACATTAAAATAATGCCAATTTCAATACCTTTATTGTATTATTTTTTCTTAATGGAATTATTTTTAACAAAATAATTTCATATATAAAAAGCACACAAAAAGGACATGTTTATTATCCATGCCCTATTATTTATCAACTTAAAAATACTCTATTTTCTAGACTCTACAATAAGTTTTATACCAGTTCTTTCTTCGCCTTCTACTTCCACTTCTGCAAATGCTGGTATACATATTAAATCGACACCTGCTGGAGCAACGAACCCTCTTGCAATAGCTACTGCCTTCACGGCTTGGTTTAATGCACCTGCACCAATTGCTTGCATCTCTGCCTTGTTAGATTCTTTTACCAACCCTGCTATAGCACCTGCTACTGAATTTGGATTTGATTTTGATGAGATTTTTAAAACTTCCATTTTTATCCTCCTAATATTTTATTTTTTTGTATGTTTAAGTACAGTTATATTTATATAATATTTCGGAGTAATTGTCTATATGTTTTTGGTATTTTTTTACAGTTTTCATCGTGTTATTTTTGCATTTTTCGTCATTTATTTTCTTACAACTCTCGTAATTTTCTCAACTCGACAGCTTTCGTCATTTATCTCGAAAATGCAACCATTTAGCATGCAGTTACCATCTGCCAATTTGTATTTTTCTGGAAGCGTTGTTTCAAATCTCTTTAAAGATGCCGATACATCCATTCCTATTACAGATTTCTTTGGTCCAGTCATTCCTATGTCTGTTATGTATCCTGTTCCTTTTTCTAATATTGTTTCATCTGCTGTTTGAACATGTGTATGTGTTCCAAACATAGCCGTTATTCTGCCATCTAAATAGTATCCCATTGCAATTTTTTCGGCTGTTGCTTCTGCATGAAAGTCCAAAATTATAATATCAGCCTTTCCTTTTACAGCATTTAAAACATCATTCATCTTCAAAAATGGATTCTCAGATAATACATTCATATCTGTTCTACCAATTAAATTTACAACACATATTTTTTTGCCTTTACAATCAAAAATTCCATATCCGTGTCCTGGAACATTTGGTGCATAGTTTGCAGGGCGCAAAATTTTAGGGTCATCAGCAAAAGAGAATATATCCTTTTTGCCCCAAGTATGGTTTCCCATTGTAATTGCATCAACTTTCATTTCTTTCAACTCATTAAATATTTTAGTTGTAATTCCCATTCCCCCAGCCGAATTTTCTGCATTTACTATTACAAAATCAATCTTTTCTTGTTCTCTTATTTTAGGTAAAGTTTCTTTTAATTTCTTTACTCCATTCTCTCCAACTAAATCTCCAATTGCTAAAACTCTCAATGTTATTTTCCTTTCTATTTTAAACTCATTCTCATTTTATCTGCTAACGTTAATTTAATCGGTTCTGGTTCTTCAACCTCAACTCTTTCATTCCTAATTACCTTCATTGCATTAAAATGAGAAATTTTATCAAACTCACTTTGACCAACAATAGCTTTTATTTTATGTATAGCTGGCTCAATTTTGGTATATATTGAATTATGCCTATGCACATCAGAGCCTAAAAAATGCACTAAATTATTTTCTAACATTTTTTCAACTATCACTTGTGCTTTCTTCCCATATTGCCCTATTATGCTTCCATAATTAGACTGCATTAACACACCTTGGTTTGCTAATTGATATATAATTTCCGGCTCTTCTTGTGTAAATGTATATCTTTCTGGATGTGCAAGAACTGGAACGTAATTTGCAGAAAGAATTGAATACACAAAATCCTCAATATTAATTGGCTTAGCATTCATCGGAAACTCAAATAACACATATCTTGAACCATTTATTGTTGAAGCTTTGCCTTCTTGTATTAAATTCAATATTTTATCTGTAAAATAAATTTCACTTCCCAAATACAAACTAAGTCCAAGCTTCTTTTCCTCCACCCCATATTGAAGACCATTTAGCCAAGCTTTTCTATCAGCTTGGCTTACCTCATAATAATTTTCCATATAATGTGATGTAGATATAACTCCATCAAAACCGGCACTACTTGCTTCTTCAAGCATTTCTAAAGCTTCCTTTAGTTCTCGTGCACCATCGTCAATTGCTGGAATTATATGAGAGTGAAAATCAATCATGATTTTATAAATTCCTTTCTCATTTCACCAATTTAGTTGTCTCTTTTGGTATCATTTAAATTATTTCTTTCTTGTTGCAAATATTCATTTACTTGTCTTAAAATCTCTTGTGTCTTATCAGGCATATCATTTTCAACTTTTTCATTTTGCTTAGGCTCTTCTGTTTTTTCATTTTTCACAACTTCTTTTTCTATTTTAACCTTATCTTCAACTGGCTTTTTATGTTCTTCTTCAAAGAAGTCTTTTTTAGAAACAGCACGTCCAGCTTCACGTTTTCCTCTTGTAGTTGTTAACTGCGAGCCATAGTAATAAGATTTTTCATATTTTTTGGCATCTATTGGTACCTTGTTTAAAACAACACCTGCTATTCTTCCACCAACATTTTTTATGCTTTTAATTGTTTTTTGCAAATTTGCTTTTTTAGTAAACTTGTGTGCTGTTACAACAATAGTAGAATCAACAATTCTAGATAAAATTGCGGCATCAGTTACAAGTTCACAAGGTGGTGCATCAACTATTACAATATCACATTGTGATGAAAGTTTTTCTAATAAACTTTGCATTTGTGGTGTTATAAGAAGTTCTGATGGATTGGGTGGGACATTTCCTGCAGAAATAACATATAAACCTTCAATTTCAGTCCTCTGTACATACTTTTCCATGTCAGATAATTCTGCGTTTTTATCATTTTCAGCTAGATAATTAGCAAGTCCTGGTCTAGGAGCTACTCCAAATATAGAATATTGTCTACCTTTTCTCATATCTGCATCTATTAAAATAACTTGCTTTCCAGCTTGCGCAAATGTAATTGCTAAATTTGAGGCAACCCAACTCTTGCCTTCTCCTGGTAAAGTTGAAGTTATAAGCAATGTTTTCATTCTTTTATTTACATTCATAAATTGAATATTTGTTCTCAAAGTTCTAAAAGTTTCTGATATAGGAGACTTTGGATTTCTAAAAGTTATTAACTCTTTTTTCATTATTTTCTACCTCCCTTTCTGCTTTCAGAATTATCAAAAGGTATTGAAGCAAGAACAGGTACTCTACAAATCTTTTCTATATCTTCAGTTGTTTTAACAGTTGTATCTAGCATATTATCTATTAATACATATACTACAGAAACAACAATACCTATACATACAAATATTATCACATCTTTAGTATGATTTATATTTGATGGAGTATCACTTTTCTCAGCAGTATCCACTACATGCACGTTATCTATATTATAAATTTCTTTTACTTGTTCTGTGAATACATTAGCAAGTTCATTTGCAATTTTCGCAGCTATCTCTGAATTTCTATTAGTAACAGAAATTTTAATAACTTCTGAATCTGCTACAACTTTTACAGTAATACTATTTTTAAGGACCTGGTCAGATATATCCAGTCCAAGATTATTAATAACCTTTCTAACAACTTTATCACTAGTTGCAATTTCTCTGTAAGTAGAAATAAGTTTTGAGTTTAAATTTACATCTGTAGTTGTAATGGATGTTGGTAGTGTTGAATCCTTTCCAGCTGCCAAAACAAGTGTTGTTGATGATGTATATTTTGGTGTAACAAAACATGCTGTATATGCTACTCCTATTACCATGAATATTAATACAATTAATATTATTTGTACTTTTCTATGCCAAAACAAAGAAATCATTTGGCTTAAATCTAGCTCTTCCATATATACTCCTTTTTCCTTTTTTTGTTTTTTCTTTTGAATTAATTCTGTCTAAAATATTATATAAAAAATAACGAATAGTTTCAATAGTTTTTCGACTTATTTTGCAATATTTTTACTCCCGTTACTGCAAAGTATAGAAAATAACAAGCCTAATACTGTCCCACTTGCAGTTGAAGTATATAAAACTCTATAAATTTCTTTTACAAAAATTTGAACTATTGCAGATATATTTTCATTTAAAACAGTTAAACTTTGTATTCCTAAAAAATGTTTTTCAAGTATTATTCCTAATATACTTAACCCTGCAATGGTAAACGCTATAATTGCAATAAATTTTAGAACATTTCTTATATTCTTTATATTTAAGATAATTAATGCAACTATGTTTACAATTAATAATATTACTACCATTATAAATATTTTAGGTATTACATCTTTTACTTTCCCAGTAATACTTGAAACTGTCTTAACAATTGAATTTGAATACAAAACTGAATTTGCGTATGAGTTAATTATTGCATTTTCAAAATTTTGTATTTGATTTTCAGTAGTCTTATTTACCAAAACCTTATTATCTTTAATATATTTTCTTATATTATTATCCAGCTTTTCTCTTATAGTACTTGTATCAATTTTAAATTCTTCATTATTCAATATTGCATGAACTATAGAATTTGTATCCTCTTTTACTTTATCTAAATCATATATTCCTTCAAACACACTGCTATCCATTCCAGATTGCATTATATAATTTTCAAAACCATCATTTACAGTATCTTCTAGCTTTTCATAATAATTATTTTGTTCCATTTGCATTTTCCAATAATCCTCATTTAGGACTTTATTTTGTAAAAAAGAAACAGCCACAATTGCTATAATTAATGCAACCATTATAAATGATAGTATGTACGATATTATACTTTTTACCATTAAAATATGTCTCCTTCTATTAATTTTGAATATGTTACAAATCTGTGAGTCGCATGCCCTATACTGTTTGAAGGATAACATGTATATAACATTAGTATTTCTTCATCTTCCTGTAGATATACGGCACTTGTGTCTGATTGGTCAACTATTTTTGTTTCATAAATTTCATATGTAAAATTTCCATAGTCAGTTTTTATTTTTATTTTATCTCCCACGTTAACCGTATACAAATACTTTAAAAATCCACCAGTATCATGCGCCATGCAAATTATAGAGCCACCTTCACCTGGAAAATAAGACACAGATTGTCCTACACCTTTTCTTAATATTGAAAGAGAATCTCCATAATAAAGTCCCAATTTTACATTAATAGAATCAATAGATAAAGTTCCATACTTTTCACCCCATGCTGGGTAATGAGTCAAATTTTTATTTTCTAAGTCAATCTTAATAGCTTCGTTTTCCGTATTATTGTTTTTATCGCTTACTGACACCAAATTAATTAGTGCAATTGCCTGCATAAGCTGGTCGCCAATAGAAAGCCTAATAGCAACGCATATAATAACAATAAATATAAAAGCAACTATTATATTATTAATAGTTGCTCCTAATATATTCTTTATTTTTTTCATATTATTTTGATGTTACTTTTTTTGCAACTAGTACAGCAACGGCAATTAATGCTATTCCAGAAACTACTATATATGGAACATATGATGTTCCTGTTTGTACTAAGTTTGTACTTTGTCCAACTTTTGCTTCAATTAAAGATGTTCCATTAGCATCCTTTATTTGAAGTGTGTTGTCAGCAGAAATGTAGTTAATTTTAACATTTGTAGCTGCTTCAATTTTATCTATATTTGCACTTATTTTGTTTATAGCATCTGAAGAAAACTTTGATACATCTGCTGTATTTTGGCTTTCAACTGTTTTTACTATTTCAGCAACATTTGCTTTAACAACTGATACTTGCTCATTTGTTAATTCATGTGAGTTTAAGTATTGTTTTAAAGCTAGTAATTGGCTTTCGTTTGCTTTGTAAGTTTTGCCACCTACTGTTACTGATACTCCTTCCATATAAGAATATAAATCATCATTTGCTGCAGCATTTACTACTGTTGTTAATGCTACTAATACCATTGCTATTAAAGCAACTATTAACATTGTTTTGTTAAGCTTCATTTTAAATTCCTCCTAAGTTTTTTTATAATATATCATTAATCGATATAAAATTCAATAGTTTTTATTACCAAATTTTAAACTTTTTTCTAATTTTCATTAAATAAGTCTCTAGTGTATATTTTGTCACTATGCTTCTTTATTTTATCATCAATTCTATTACATAAAACTATATCTGACTTATTGACAAATTCATCAAAATCATTTACGACATGACATTCATTAAACTCTTTTTTCTTTAATGTTGGTTCATGTATAATAACATTTATATTATTAGCTTTTAATCTTTGAATTATTCCTTGTATAGCACTTGCTCTAAAGTTATCTGAATTTGTTTTCATAGTCAATCTATAAATTCCCACGGTCTTTGGATTTTGCTCTAAAATCATTCTTGTTATATGGTCTTTTCTTGTATCGTTAGATTTTACTATTGCTTCTATTAAATTTTGTGGTACTTTATTATAATTTGCCAACAATTGTTTTGTATCTTTTGGCAAGCAATATCCTCCATATCCAAAAGAAGGATTATTATAGTAATCTCCTATTCTAGGATCTAAACATACACCATCAATAATGTCTTTTGTATTTAATCTTTTTAATTCTGCATAAGTATCTAATTCATTAAAATATGAAACTCTTAGAGCTAGATAAGTATTTGCAAATAACTTAACAGCTTCCGCTTCTGTACTATGCATAAATTTTATAGGAATATCTTTTTTTATTGCTGCTTCTTTTAAAAGCTCTGCAAATTTCTCTGCCCTTTGTGATTTTTCTCCAACAATTATTCTCGAAGGATATAAATTATCATAAAGAGCTCGTCCTTCTCTTAAAAACTCTGGTGAAAACATAATATTGTCAATATTATATTTTTTCTTCATTTCTTCTATGAATCCAACTGGAATTGTAGATTTTACAACCATTGTTGTTTCTATATTCATACTAATAACTCTTTGTATAATATCTTCTACACTTGAAGTATCAAAAAAGTTCTTTTCATCGTCATAATTAGTTGGTGTGCTAATTACAATAAACTCCGCATCTTTAAAAGCATCTTTGTAATCAAGAGTTGCTCTTAAGTTTAATTTTTTATTTTTCAAATAATCTTCTATATATTCATCTTTTATTGGACTTATTCCTTTATTTATCATTTCAACTTTTTCCGGAATAATATCTAATGCAACAACTTCATTATTTTGACTTAATAAAGTTGCAATAGACAATCCAACATAACCCGTTCCTGCGACTGCAATTTTCATGTTAATTACGCTTCCTCTCTTTTATCCATATAAAATTCTTTATACCATTCTGCAAATTTTCTTAATCCATCTCTCAAAGTAGTACTTGGTTTAAATCCAAAATCTCTTTCAAGAGGTGTAGTATCCGCAAAAGTAATTGGCACATCACCAGCTTGCATTGGAACTAATTCTTTATGTGCTTCAAAATCATAATTCTTTGGAAGCACTCCTGCTCTTATTAATTCTTCTTGCAATATTTGAACAAAGTCTAGTAAATTTTCTGGATGACTATTTCCTATATTATAAATTTTATATGGTGGTATTGGTAAGCCATCTTCTCCATTTTTCTTTTCTGGAGCCTTTTTCATTACCCTTACTATTCCTTCAACTATATCATCTATATATGTAAAATCTCTTTTACAATTTCCATAATTAAATATCTTTATAGTCTCACCATTTATTAATTTATTTGTAAATCCAAAATATGCCATGTCAGGACGTCCTGCAGGTCCATAAACTGTAAAAAATCTTAAACCTGTTGATGGAATATTATATAATTTCGAATAACTATGAGCCATAAGTTCATTTGACTTCTTCGTTGCAGCATATAAAGAAACAGGATTGTCCACTTTATCATCTGTTGAATACGGAACTTTTTTATTAGAACCATATACAGACGAACTCGAAGCATAAACCAAATGCTCTACTGGATAATTTCTACAACATTCTAATATATTGTAAAAACCTATTAAATTAGATTGTATATATGCATCAGGGTTTGTTATACTATAACGTACTCCAGCCTGAGCAGCTAAGTTAACAACTATATTCGGATGATACTCCTTGAATATATTCTCAACTGTTTCTTTATCTGCTAAATCTCCTTTGATAAATTTAAAGTTATCATATTTATTTAATTTGGCTAATCTCCATTCTTTAATTTTAACGTCATAGTAATTGTTCATGTTATCCAAACCAATAACCATAACATCTTTTTCATCTGTCAAAATTCTTTTTGCTAGGTTAGAGCCGATAAATCCAGCAGAACCTGTAATAAAATACGTATTCATCTTATTTTTCCCTTCTTCTACTTGCAACATTTCTTATACTTTCTATAACTTCTTTCATATTTTTTCTGTATACTACTCCATTGATTATAATTGTAACCAGACTTGCCTCAATAGTAGTTACAATAGCATTTATGCCCCAATTAACATATGAAGTGTTTTGTAATTGTGGAGTTATTCTAAATAAAGCAAATATAACAACAGTTTCTATTATAACAATAAAAATTTTTTTAACATTATCTAATATATTTCTTTTTAATATATATTTATTTGTATGATAAACAAATTCTATTGTCCTTATTAGCATGGCAACTATTGTACCTATAGTAACTCCTATTATACCAAATTTTTTTACTAATATAATCGAAATTATTATATTAACAAATGCTTCAATCCACGCACCTTTTCTTGTTTCTTTAAAATGTCCCGCAGCAAGAGTAATAGAACTATATGGCAATCTTATAGCCCAAATATACTCACTTATCACAATTAAGTATCCAAATAAATACCTAATGTAATCTACATCAGTTATTCCTTTAGTGTAAACTGACACGAATGGAACAATTAATACCATTGCACATGAAAATATAATTGTACATATTGAAAAATATAATATCTCATATAAATTAAATTTTCTATTCAAATTATCATATTCATCTTTGGCAATCATGTCTCCCCAAGAAGCATCAATTCCACTTGAAAAAGCCAGTATTATTTTCTTTATTCCTGAAACCACTAATGAATACACTGAATAAACAGATACTTCAGCTAAACTACAGAAAAATGTTAAAATTGTTACATCTGTATTACTATGTATAACTGCAGCAATATGTTGCGCAAGTCCATCCCATTTTTGCTTTAATTCGAATCTATCCTCCGCGTCATTCAAATCTATATTATATTTTTTCTTGACATAATAATTTTGCAACAATGGTCTAAAAACAAAAAACAGACCACTAACTAGCTTAATTATCTGAATAGAACAGTTTAGTTTGGCAAGAACAACAATAAAAATGGTGCTTAATATATATGTTATAATTTGTATTACTGATATTACATAATTTTTTTGGTCCGCTTGCAAAAATAACCTGTATGTCATTCCAAAAAAATATTCTGCAAATGTACTAATAGATATTATCAGTATTAATGAAATTGTATATAACTTTCCAAACTCATTATTTACTAATATTGGGTATATTATCGTTAAAACAATAATATATATTATAAATATTAGTGCAATTGTCCTAAAAAATTTTTCTGCTGTCTTAAGAATATTTTTTATAGTTTTATTATCCTTTTCAGCAATAGGTTTATATAAAACCGCTTTGACAACAGGTCCAAAACCAGATTCTAACAATGTAATATATGCTAAAAATTGTGTGATTGATGATATCAAGCCATTAACATTTGAACCGAATTTGCTAATAATTATCTTTGGAACGACAAAACCATATACTACAATTACTATCTGCAATATCAAATCTGATATTATATTAAAAATTGCTTTTTTACTTCTCACTATTATTCACCCTACTTAAATCTAACATTTTGCCAAATTTATAGTCCCATTCCTCTGGCTCAAATTTTCCAAATCCGGATGTGTCAAAAAACGTTAATTCTCCGAAATATACCTTATCATTTACATTGTAAAAATCTACTCTCGCTTCTGGAATATCTTTAACTATTTTTTCTGCCAACTCTACCATTTCATCATAATTTTTAGGTAACTTTGCGTTTTCAGGATCATTTTTTGCTTCACACTGTGTAACATTAATAAAGTTCTTTTCTTTATCAAAGAAAGTAAATTTAACTTCTGTATCTCTATCTGTACATACAAAAGAATATGCAACTTTCCCATTAAATGTCTGTAATTTAAAATCTTCTATATTATTACAATTCTTTGGACATATATTGTCTTCAATAATTATCCTAGGCTTTACATTTTTATAAGGCCATTCTCTTCCATTTACAAAAAAATTCTTTTTTAAAGCCTTTTCAATTTTTCTTTTTGCTGTTTTTTTATTGAACTCAGACTTATTTTTGCAAATTATTACACTTCCAGAATCATGTGTACATTTAATAACAAATTGTTCAGGTAATTTTTCAAAATCAATTTCATCCCATGAATTATATATACCAATTGTAGGAATAATATATTCTTCACCTATTTTCTCCGCTATATACTTTTTCACTTCATACTTATCTACCATATTGGTATATATTGGATTCCTATCATAAAGTTTTAGCCATTGCAACTTTTCATTGAATGTTTTAGGATTATCTAAGTTTAATCTTTTCTTAAATGAAGCAAAATATCTTAATTTTAAATATGTTTTATCTGATAAAACTAAAATATTATTATTATTTAAAAAAACAAATAATAATAAAGGATTTTTTAATACCTTTTTTATTTTTTCTAACATTTTTCCAGTCCTTTCACAATTTTTTATACTAATGTATTGAATTCTATAACTCAAAAAACTTTAAGGATGATAGATTACCTCTACTGCATGATATAATCAATAATATAAGCGATGAAATAATAATCCAATCGTTTTTACTTTTTAAACGGTTTTGATAAACTGCATTTGATACATTCATTAGTAATGGTATCAACATAAAAACATTAAAATAATTGAATCTAAGGAAAATATTAAACTCTTTATAAAATATAATTGTAAACAATATTATTATATAATTAAATTTGTAATATTTATTTATATTTAATATTCGATTTTTATATATAATTATCAAACTGACAAATATTAAAAATATTATTTTAACAAATTCCCATATCCAAAAATATCCTCCATCGTCCATATACTTTGAAAACATCTCTAAAGCATTTAATACATACTTGTTCATGAGAATATAAATAACTGGAACTATTACAATAACCATCATTTTGTATATTAATTTTATGTTTTTATTATAAAATAGCCAATATATTAGCCTAAGTATTATTAGACCAATTGAGCTAGAATGTATCAAGCTAGCTACAATATATTTTATCCAGTTTTTATTTATACTTCTATCATTATAAAACTCATCATAAAAGCATTTTGCTAAAATTGAAAATGCTAGCATTGTTCTAATTCCACTTATTACTTCAATAAAAAATCCCGTCGACATTACAAACAAAAAAGTTATTGCAATTGCCCTCGTATCAATATCATTTTTTCTTGAATAATCATTAATTATATAAAAAATATTATTAAATACAAAGACTGTAACAAGTGCAGGTAGTAAAGAATAACACCCTGTCTTTGCAATTCCATAATATAGTATAGTTGCTACAGGTGTCATTGAATTTAATAAATTTTGCCTCACTGTCTCTATATTATACTTTGAATACGCTTCTAGAGCAATATTAATTCTATATAAATCATTCCCTTTTGCCGGAACAAATAAAAATCCCATAATTGCTAAAAGTACTGTGTACTGAAACAGTACTCTTTTTAAATTTTTATATTTTTTCTTTGATATTATCAAAGTAAATATTATTAAACTCAAGCAATATATTGTAACCCCTATCATCCTTTCATAAAAATACACATTTATCACCTATATACTAAAATTATATTCTTTTTATTTTTATTATCTTTTTATAATATATTTTTCGTACTCCTTTATCATCTTTTTGACAATTGCGCTCCATTCAAAATTACTATTTGAATATTCTATTTCATTTTGTGTTATTTCAATAAATTCTTTTCTTTTCTCATATGCCTCAATAATTTTTTCACAAATTTTATTGGCATCTAATGGTGCCACAAATCCTAATCTATTTTTTTCAACATCTTCACTTATATTTGTACCTGGAGTCACTAAAACAGGTACCCCATAACTTATAGCTTCTATAACCGAAGTTGGATGTCCTTCAAGTCTTGATGTATGTATAAACAAATCGCTTTCTAACAATATTTTTTCTTTTTTATCATCAAATATTGGTTCATTTATTTTAATCAAATCATTTATTTTTTTCCTTTTAATATAATCTTCCAAGTATGCAATACTGTTATTATCATCTGGACCATACAAATTAAATATTATATTATCTTCTCTAAATTTATCTTGTCCTATATTAACAGCTTCTACTAATACATCTAACCCTTTATGAAACTTTTCAATTCTTCCTATAAAAGTAATTATAAATTGTTTATTTTCCTTTTTATATGTCTTCTTCTCCTTTTTATTGTTAGTTCCATTTCCACAAACAAAACAATTAGAATATTTAAAACTACTACTTTCTCTTAATTCATTTTCTGTCAAAAAATGAATCGCTTTTGCATTTTTTATATATCTATTGAATATCAAAGCATTAGCTATTTTCTTTTTATACCATTTTTTTTGTTGAGCTTTTTTTGTTAGTGCTCCTCTTGGTATAATAATATATGGTATATTATATTTATTCAACTTTCTAGCAATTTTTACATGGTCTATAATATACATGCTATTAAACACAACTATATCTGGTTTGTTAAATGGTTTTGAGAGTTCTTTGATATCAAATTTTTTCATTTTTTCTTTATCAAAAAAATATTCTAGTTCTTTTACATTATCCAATGATTTCTTTCCAGTATTATATAACCCTGCTGTTGCAATTTTTTCCTCGTAAAATACACAAATTGGCACATTAATATTAGGACCAGCATATCTTTTATCACTTAAACCCGCGACATTTAATATAATCATTTTAGTTTTCTCCTTCTAATATTAGTTGAATAATTTTCTTATAAGTATTATTTCTATTAAATTTATTTTCCGATAGTTTTCTATTCATATTACCCATTTTTTTTCTTTGTTCTATATTGACAATTAAAAACTCTAATTTCTTAGCAAAATCCATAACATCATCATTTTTTGTATTAAATCCTATTCCATAGCATTCAACTATCTTTCTATATTCCTCATTTTCCTGACTATTAACTACTGCTAACCCTGCCGCTGCATAGTCACCAACTTTATTAATTATACTTCCAGCAGAACCCTTTTTTATTGGATTTACTGCTATATCACAAGAACATAACAATCCGACCATTTTTTCATATTCTAACCTTCCAGTAAATTGACAATCCACTTTCTTTTCCTCTGCATAGTCTTCAACCTCTTCTTTTAGTGGTCCATCTCCCATAACAATAAATTTTAAATTGTTAATTCCTTTTTCATTAAGATATTTTATAGAGTCAATTACTAATGGAATATCATAACTATGTCCTAATGTTCCTATATAAGCTATTCTTACCATGTTATCATTAAATTCAACTTTATTTTTCTCTGCACATTTATCAAAATAATTTAAGTCTGTACCTAAAAAAACGCTTAAACCTTGTCTTACCTTTTTATTAACCATTAATGCTCTATTACAATATGTTTCAGATACAGCCACAATATCATCCGCTCTTGCATAAATATAATCTGCTTCTCTTTTCATTGGATAAAATAATATACTACTTATAACAGGTATATTAAACACCATTTTAAATGCTTCTGGCCATAAATCTTGAACATCTATTATAAATCTAACATTATTCCTTTCAGCATATTGAGCAACTACCTTTCCGACTGCCAATGATGGAATAGCGCAATATATGACATCTGGTCGTTTCCTTTTTTCTAAATACGCTTTTATATTTTTCGATAACTTTCTATGACTATTGAATCTTTTTAAACATACATTTTTAGGATACCCTATTTCATGGCATGCAGTTATTTTTACTCCATCCAATTTTCCTATCTTATTAAATTTTTCTTTTTTTGTATGATTAAAATCAGATGTAATAATTTCAACATTGTTATTTTTTGACATTGCCAATAATTTTGCAATATAAATAAATCTGCTATTATTACTTTCAAAGCATTCAATATCTCTTAAGTATTGTGACACTATAACAATATCCATCTATTTTCACCTTTTTAAATTTTTTAATTATCAAAAATCTCTTCTGATTCTAATAATAGTGGTTCTACATCTACATCTCTTAAAAACACATATGGCTTCTCATAATGATAAAATTGATTTCTTACAACATTATCACAATTCCCTTCCTCAATTATTTTTATTGTATCTTCAATTAAATCAAAACCTGCTTCAGCCATTACGCCTGTATATGCCATATGCCTAATATTAACTTCTGTAACTTTCATTTTGCCATCTTTATCTTCTTTCAAATCAAAAGATAAAATTCCATGTGCTTTTACATTCAACTTTTTTTCTAAATATTTAATACACCTATCGCAGAATTCATTTATTTTGTCTTCATTTAGAAATCTTCCAAAGTGTGTATTTCCAGTAACATGTGATGGTGCAGTACTAGCCATAACATATTCTACACATTCTAATGCAGCACCTTTTACATATTCTCCATTATAATATAACATTTGGTTTGCAAGATGTCTTCCTGTAAGATATTCACTTACTGTAAACTCTGGAATTGTCGAATTTATAAATAGCCAACTTTTATAACTTGATATATCATCTAACTTCAAAGACCCTAAGCCCCCAGTACCCTCTGTCGCTCTTATCCAACATGGAAATCCTATCTCATTTTCTACGTCTTCATAACGTGGATTTTCCTGTGTAACCTTTATTGTTTTAGGAATAAATTCTGTTCCTTTAAGTAAATCAGCCATTATTGATTTGTCCCTTAATGACATTGATAACAATTTACTGCCCATAAAAACTTTGCATGGATATTTACCATTTTTCTCATAGTAATCTCCCCATTCTACGATTTCACTTTCAGGCTGAACAAAAGCATAATCTATATTTTTTTCGTTAACTATTTTTTCAATCCAAGGAAAATATGTATTTGATGTACATCTTGGACACACAAAATATTCATCAAGTAATCCTTTCATAAAAAATCCTATTGCCTTTTTATCTATATCACATCCAATTAATTTATAATCCGGATGATTTTTTCTTATAATCTTTGCAATTGATCTTGGTGTTAAACCACCTATTCCTGTTATTAATATTGTTTTCATAATTTTTCTCTTTTCTTTATATATTTTCTAGTATTATTTTGACTTCTCTCTTCATATCTTTTTCGTCATATCTTTGATCACAAATTAATGATAGTTCATTTGCATACATCTTGTTTCTAAAATTATTAAAATTTGGCCAATGAATAGGGCAATATACATTATTATCAATTAATTTTTTCCTTATATAGTCTCTGTTTTTTAAAATTATTGGAACAAATATTGGACAATCTCCATTTTTATAATTGTATAATAATTTTGCATCATCACAATTTACAAAATTTTCTTCAATTATTTTTGAATTAAATATTCTTTTTTCTATTATTTCTTCTATGTTAATAGTTTGCAGTATTTTCAATGATTCCTCATCCATCTTTTTGTTTTTATAATCAGTTATAAGCTGATTACTTCTATTAAATAAATTTAAAAATATCTCTTTACAATTACTGTTTATGTCATTTATATACTCTTGTTTTAACTGCATTGCCTGTTTTTTATATTTTACTAATTCTTCATTTATTGTATAGTTATCAATACTTTCTCTAAAATCACATTTTTTATTAACTGCAATTGCCCCTGTATAAATAGGAAACCATTTTCTTAAACTTGCAATTAAATAATCAGCTTCTTCACAGTGATTCTTTTTACAAAAAATTCTATGTGTTATATCTTCTATCACTATAACTTTTCTTTCTTTAAACTTTTTTATATAACCGTCCATATTAGAATTATCATATCCGAAATATGACATTCCAAAAAATAATGAACAATTAAAATTCTCATCTATATAATATTTATTATTTATCAAATCAACTGGATAATATTTAATGCTATACCCATTATCAAAAAATGGCTGCACCATAGAATTACAGCAATACTCTGGCATATAAACTATTTTTTTTGTATCTTCAATATTTTGTATGATATAGTCTATAGCAGTTCTACCAGACATTAAAAATTTCACATCTTTTCCTAAACTATAGAACAAATTCATATTGTCACTTTTTGCTAATTGATAATTTACTTGCCAAAATTCACTACCTATTTCACGCATTAGCATAATCCTCTTTCAATAAAGAATACATGATCAAGTTATTATATTTTCCGTTTTTAAATACAGCTTCTCTTTGCACTCCCTCTTGTATAAATCCCATTTTTTCAAATAACTTTCTTGAAGATATATTCTCTTCTAATATGTTTAAATAAATCCTATTCATATTAAGTTCTTCAAAAATGTATTTTTTTAGTAATCTTATTGTTTCAGTTCCGTATCCGTCTTCTTTGAAATTCACCTAATAACTTAATTTCAATTGAACAGCTACGATTTTTCCAATCTATCTTACTGATTATAGCAGTTCCATATGATTTTTTTGATTCATCTTTATCCGATATCATGTATCTAAAATTATTATCACTTTTTAAATTATTAAACCATGCAACATGTTCTATTGAAGATATTGGCTTACTCCACCCAACAACACTTTCGGATACATATTCATCATTTATTAAAGCTTTTAGTACATTTATATCTTCATCTTCTATATTTCGCAAATATATTTTATCTCCTACTAAGTTCATTTTGCTTCCTCCTATAAGTGTCAAAGTCTTCTGTTTTTCCTGTTCCTCTTACAACTATATTTTCTCTTTTAAAAACTTTTTTTATTGTCATACATATAATTTTAAGGTCCAATTTGAAAGAAACATTATTTACATACTTCAAATCATATTTAAATCTTTCTTCCCATTGTAGTGCATTTCTTCCGTTAACTTGTGCAAGTCCGGTAAGTCCAGGTTTTACATCATGTCTGTGACCTTCTTTTTCATTATAATATGGCAAGTATTGAACAGCCAATGGCCTTGGTCCTACTATGCTCATGTCTCCTTTTAGTATGTTCACAAGCTCTGGTAATTCATCTAAACTTGTGCTTCTTAGCACTTTACCGAACTTCGTTAGTCTTTCTGAGTCTGGAAGTAAGTTTCCATTTTCGTCTTTTTTATCTGTCATTGTTCTAAATTTGTATAGTGTAAATATTTTTTCGTCTTTTCCGGGGCGTTGTTGTTTGAATATTATTGGACTTCCTAGTTTTATTCTAACCAGTATTGCTACTACCAGCAACACTGGAGATAAAACTATTAGTGCTATTAAGCTTAATATAAAATCTAATATTCTTTTTATATATTTTGCGTACATAACATTTCCTTTTCTATTATTTCCATAAGTCTGTTATGGTTTTAATAACTCTGTTTTGTTCTTCTTCTGTCATTTTTGTATCAGATGGCAAGCATACTCCTCTTGTAAATAAGTCTTCTGATACCGCTTTGTCTGCAACTTTTATGAAATCGCATTTTGCAAATACTGGTTGCATGTGCATTGGTTTCCATACTGGTCTTGATTCTATGTTTTCTTTTTCTAATGCTTCCATTATGTCTAGTGGTTTTACTTTTGAATTTGCTCTTAATGTTATTACAGATAACCAGTGGTTTGGTACTGTGTCTACTGGTGTTGGTTGCATTTCTATATCTGGTATTTGTTTGAATGCTTCTTTGTATCTGTTGTATATGTCTGTTTTTTGTTTTATTCTTAAATCTATAACTTTTAATTGTCCTCTTCCAATTCCAGCTACTATATTGCTCATTCTGTAGTTATAGCCTATTTCTTTATGCTCGTAATGGCGTGCTTTTTCTCTTGCTTGTGTTGACCAAAATCTTACTTTTGCAATTTTTTCTTCGTCTTCTGAAACTAACATTCCGCCACCACTTGTGGTTATTATTTTATTTCCGTTGAATGAGTAAATTCCGTATTTTCCAAATGTTCCTGTTTCTTTTCCTTTATATGTTGAGCCTAAGCTTTCTGCTGCATCTTCTACTAATGGTACTCCATGTTTATCGCAAATTGCTTTTATTTCTTCTATTTTTGCTGGTGTTCCATATAAATGAACTACTATTATAGCCTTTGGATGTGGATATTTTTCAAATGCTTTTTCTAATGCCTTAGGATCCATGTTCCATGTTTCTGGTTCACTGTCTATGAATACTGGTGTTGCATTTTGATATGTTATTGGGTTTGCTGTTGCAGAGAATGTTAAGCTTGAGCAAAATACTATGTCTCCTTCTTTTACGTCTAGTGCTTTAAAAGCCATATGTATTGCTGCTGTTCCTGCTGATAATGCAGCTGCATATTTTGTTCCAACATAACTTGCAAGTTCTTCTTCAAACTTGTTTACATTTTCTCCAAGTGGAGCAATCCAGTTTGTATCAAATGCCTCTTTTACGTATTCTTGTTCATATCCTTCATCAGACATATGTGGTGAAGCTAAATAAATTTTCTTATTCATAACAAATTCCTTCTTTCATCCATAATTCTAAGCTTCTTTTGGCATTAACTCATGTTCTTGCATTTGTCTTGCTTCTATTTTTTCAAGCTCTTGTTTGTAGTTTATTATCTTTTTATTTTTTTCTTCTGCCTCAACAAATGTTGGTACAGCCTTTTTTACTACCTTCTTAATTTCTTCCATTGTATGGTTTTCTGTTTGTACAAATTCTCTTAACATTTCAACTCTTTTATTTACTTCTTCAGCTGGAATATCAAGTGGCTCTGCAACAAAGATTTTGTTGTGTTTTGTGTGTTCCAAGCCTTCTTCGGACATCAGTAATTCTTCGTATAATTTTTCACCCGGACGCAGTCCTGTTATTTCTATTGGAATGTCTATGTCTGGTTGAAGTCCTGATAATTTTATTAAGCTTACTGCTAAGTCATATATTTTTACAGGCTCTCCCATATCTAGTACAAATATTTCTCCACCTTTTGCATAAGTCATGGCTTGTAATACAAGCCCAACCGCTTCTGGTATTGTCATAAAAAATCTTGTTATGTCTTTGTGTGTAACTGTAACTGGTCCGCCTTCTTTTATTTGTTTCTTAAATAATGGAACAACTGAACCATTGCTTCCTAGAACATTTCCAAATCTAACTGCTGCATACTCTGTTTTGCTTGTTTTGTTTTTTGCTTGAATTACCATTTCACACATACGCTTGCTTGCACCCATTATATTTGTTGGGTTTACAGCCTTATCCGTTGATATTAAGATAAATCTCTTTGTTCCGAATTTATCTGCACAATCTGCAACATTTTGTGTTCCTAAAACATTGTTTTTTATTGCCTCTAATGGGCTAACTTCCATTAATGGAACGTGTTTATGTGCTGCTGCATGGAATACTAAATATGGTCTGTATTTTGAGAAAACATCTTCTAATTTTTTCTTATCTCTTACACTTCCAATTATTCCTTTTATATTTAAGTTTGGATATTTTGCTCTTAATTCTAGTTCAATATTATACAAGTTATTTTCATAAATATCAAATATTATAAGCAATTCCGGATTAAAAGTTGCAATTTGTCTGCATAGCTCAGAACCAATTGAACCTCCTCCACCAGTTACTAGTATAGCATGTCCTTTTATTAGGCTTTCTATATTATTGTTATCAAGCTTAATTGGATCTCTTCCTAGTAAATCTTCTATTTCAACTTCTTTTAAACTGTCTAATACATTTTTATTTTTGATAATATCTTCTGTAGATGGTAATATTCTAATTTTTGCGTTTGTTTCTTGGCAAATATGCAATAACTCTTTTTTATTCTCTGGTGAAATATTTGTAATTGAGAAAAATATTTCTTGAACATTATATTTTTTGCATACTTCTTGAATTTTATCCCTATTTCCTAAGATTTTAACACCAGAAATTGAGCAATTCCATTTTGCTGGATTATCATCAATTAGTCCAACTATATAATATGTATTTTTTAAACCTTCTCTAATAGCTTTAATAATATCTCTTGAAGATCTGCCAGCACCTATTATAAGTAATCTTTTTGCAATTACTGGTTCATCATTCTTTTTTTCTGCTGGCAAAGTTTCATTTAGCAACATTCTTATAACAACTCTACAAGAAACAGTTCCAACGGCTATTAGTACACACGACAAAATGCACTCTTTTGTTGTAAACGTATCTATTTTAAATATGTTTTTTATTATGTAGGTGGTTATGCAAGAAATTGCACATACGAATATGTAAATTAAATAATCTCTTCCATTTTCGTATCTTGTAATGCTTCTGTATAAATTAAATACTCTAAAAAAGATTTGGTATATTACAATAGATAATGCAATAGTAATTCCAATTTGTTTCCATTCTTCTACTTTAAAATAAAATGTGTTTGATAATAAAAATTTAGAAAATATACAAGCTAATGCAATTATTAAAATATCTATAATTGCTAGTATTATCTTATTTCTTTCAAATTTGATTTTTTTCATTTTCAACATCCTCTTAATTTTCTATTCTCCACACCCTGTTTTGTTTATTATTTTCTCACTTATTTCTTTTACCTTTTCGCTTGGTGTGTAATCATCATCGTCGAATAATTCCTTATGTAGTTCTTTTACACTACTTTCAAGTGTTACTGGTACTCCATACCAAACTCCATTTATAATTTTACCTTCAACTGTTGGAGGCCAGCCTTTACTTTCAGTTATTTTGTATGATGCAACTGTTGGTATTAAAGAAACTATTTCATTTGCATCTATATTTGTATATATTCTTGGTAATACCTTATCTGCTATAGCATTTAGTTCTGACACACTCATTTGCTTTACTTTTTCTAAACATGCAGTCATAACATTTCTCATTCTTTCTGTTCTCTTATAGTCCGTATCAATTTTTCTTATTCTAGAATATGCAAGAACTTGGTCTCCATTTAACATATATGTTCCTGCTTCATTAATGCCAGAAATTTGAGTTGCCTCTGCATCTGTTACTGTTATAGTTACTCCTCCAAGATCATTAACAATTTCTTTTACTGCTTCAAAATTTACTGTTACAAATTCTGTTATATCCAAATCTAAATTTGTATTTAGAGTACTTAAAGCAAGAGTTGGTCCACCATATGAATATGCATGAGTTACTTTGTCTAAGCTTCTCCCAGTCAATTCTAAATATGTATCTCTATATACTGATACAAGTCTAACTTCTTTTGTTTTGTTGTTTATACTTGCAATTACTATACAATCGCTTCTATTTCCTAGACTGTATGAATCTTGTCTACTATCAATTCCAAGAATAGCAATATTTCTATAGTCAGCAAGCTCCTCTTCAACCCCTGTAGTTATTTCTATTTCGTTTTTATCTACCTCAACTTGTTGTATTTTAGATACTTTATTCTGTACAAGCCAGTACCCATAACCAACTGCAGCACCTATAAGTAAAATTATTATTATTAAAGCTATCAATATTCCTTTAACTACCTTGTTGCCTTTTTTTGCTTTTTTTTCTTCTTTGTTATCTATATCACTCATATATTTCTTCTTTCTTTCGTCATTTTCTATTTTTTTAGTTCTTTTTTCGACCTTCAAGTTATATTATACATATGCATTTGCATTTTTTCAACCCTTTTTTTACATTTGACAATAATTAACATAAATAGCCTTTACTCGGTAACTAGAAATTACTTTTTCAATTGTCCTAATGAACATAAAAAAAGTGAAACACTTTTATTGCTTTTGGCAATTTGTTTCACGTTTCTGTTTTTCTCTTTAACAATAATGTAAGCTTTTTTTATTTTCTTATATATTTTTGATTTTTTGCATTTGGTCTATCTGGTATAGTCATTTTCAATTTTTCACTAATTAATAATGGTTTCATATACTTTAAATAAAAATTTCTTCTATCCTTTAACCCCAGATACGACATTATTTCTCTAGTTGTTTTTGGTTCTTTGCAAAATTCTAACATTTTATCTTGGTGGGTATCTTTATAATTACATTAGTGTCCATAGCATAAATGCTATGTAAGTCATTAGTAAGAGGAGAAAACTTATATATTTAATGATTTTCTCCTTTATTTTAAATAAATTCTGTTATAATATGTATTTCCTTAATTTTTCTGTCATTTTATCAGATTGTTAAAATTATTGTGAATTATTCTTCCATTATTGTTGCTTCGCTGTCTTCTATGATTTTTCTATATGCACATACTTCAATGTTTTCATATCTTGGTACATCTTCATTTACATAGTCTATTATTGCATATAATCCTAACACAACGTGTATCATTTCATCATTTTGCTTTTTATATATTCCATAAACATCCCCTGGAATATCTTCATTTACTGTAATTTTTCTATCCGCTTCTGCCGAGAATTTACCTCTAGTGTTGTCTTCTGTTAGAATATATGTTGTTTTGTTTACATCTTCATTTCCAAGTTTGTAAGTTTCGTCTTTTATTTTATATTCTAAATCTTTTATAACTAAATCTCCCTCAACAGTAGTTTGTGCAATTCTTATTTTGTCTTCTTTTCTATCTTTAGAATTTATTCCTGTGTTTTCTATAAAGCTGTCTAATTTATCTTTATTCCAAACTTTGTTATATGTAATTACTACACATCTGTCTTCGATTGCCTGTTCTAAAGTATAATCTTGAGGAAGTTCTGATAAATTTTTGTAACCATATTTATCTGTCGAGCTTTCTTTGCCTGTATTGTTTTCTCCATCTGTTAAATTATTTGAAGCTGAATTTATCGAATTTGGTGAACTGTTCTTCTCATTTTGTTTTGATGTTTTTACTTGTTGCTTTACTGTAAATAGTATTCCTCCTATTATAATAACTAAAATCGTGATTGCTAGTACTAATTTCTTTTTCATCGCAAAATCTCCTTTTTTATAATATTTTCAGCATATTTGCTGTTTGTATTATTTAGACGTTTTGTTCTTTCTATTTTGTTGGTGTTTTATGCAAATTATTGCAAATATTACCGTTAGTACTAAAAATATGCTTGATAAAGATAGTAATATATTACTTGTTCCATTATATGTTTTTTCGTTATTGGCCGGGATTTCTACAATATTCACTTTGGCATTTTCTGATGTTTGCGAATTTTCACCTTTTTCAACATTCACTTTAGCATTTTCTAATGTTTGCGAATTTTTATTTTCTGTTATATTTTTATAATCCTCTGATGTTTGAAAGTTGCTATTTTCCTGTGCTTGTGAGTTTGATTTTAAATTATTGTTTGTAGCTGGTACTTCTATTTCATTTTTATTATTTTTCATGCAACCGATATAGAGTGCTAATGTTGCAAATAACATGCTAATATTTCCAAGTAGTAGTTGCAAACTATTTAATGCTTTGTAATATCTCCACTGAACTGTTCCAATTGGTTCATTCAAAATTTTTGCTATTTCTTTAAATGAAAACTCGCCAAGTATTTTTAGTGATATAACTTCTTTTTCTTTAACCGATAACCCACTTATAAATTTATTATATTTTTCTGTATCTACAATATTTTGAAGTTCATCACATTCTTTTCCAGTGTCTATATTGTATGCTTCCTCTAATGAAATATTCGTTCTTTCTTTTCTTAGGAATGTAAGTGCTTCATTCTTTGTAACGGCATATAGCCAAGTTGCTTCTTTTGAGGTTGGCAATTTGTCTTTTGGCAGGCTATATATTTTAGCAAATACATTTTGTGTTACATCTTCACTTGATTCTTTATTTTTTAATATTGAAAAGGAAATTTTATACACAAGTTGATTATAATTTTTATACAATAGTTCAAATTGTGAATTGTCTCCTTCTCGTAATTTTGAAAAAATATTGTGTAATTCAATTTTATTAATCATAATTTTTTCCTATCAAATTTATTTGTATATTAATTATATTATTAAACCACACTTTTGCAAGTATTTTTCTTGCTTTTATCACATTTTTGCAAGCATTTTTATTATTTTTATAACACTTTTGTAAAAAAGAAGACTTATAAGTCTTGCTTAATGCAATTCTTATTAGCCTTCTTTTATTTATTATTTGTTGTAACTTATTGAAATTGTTGTGCCTTTTGCCACATTACTTATGTCTACATAGTATCCATCTGTATTATTTCCTTTTACATATCCTGCTGTTTGTGCTTGTGCAAAATTGTATGAATGGCTTCCTATTGTTAGTGTAAATTCTTTTGATGTATCTATTCCTTCTAAGTTAACTCTTCTAGCATCAGATTCTTCTACTGTAATGTCTCTTGTTTCTGTTGATGTACTGTTGTCATTTATTATGGTGTTAAATATACTTTGTAAGTCACTTGTTGTCATAGAACCTACATAAGATTGATCTGCATAGCTATATTTTCCAGCACTACCATCTGCAATAATTTTATCATAAAGCTTACCTTTTACATTTCTCCATGTAAAATATCCGCCTTCAGTTCCCTCATCATTGCATTTGTTTACATTTTCACTAGTTGGATTTAGTATTGTTTCTGATAATGTTCCACTCAAGTTTAATCCTATTGTGTAGAATTTAGACTTTGTTCCTGTTGTTCCATAATAGTGTGATGTAATCTGTTGTTTGTAATAGTTTGCAGTTTTTATTGTATAATAAGCTTCATTTTCTGTTGTGTCAGAACCATTACCATATTTTTTGCCAGAAAGTGTTGTATAATTTTCATTATAATATGTTGGATCTCCATCTGATAATAGTATCATAACTGGCGTACGTGTTATTTCTTTTTGTTTTCCATTTACTGTTGTTGTAAATTTAGTGTTTGCTGATGTTAATATACCTGCTCCTTCTTTTATTCCAGCTTGTGTATATGTTCCACCATAAACATTTAATGTTTGATTTTTCTTTTCATTTACATTTGTTGTTATTGTATCATATTTTTCGTTATTGCCTCTAAGCACACCTTCTTGTAATGTTAAATATTTTCCTGTAGTTTTTGGAGTATATTTTCCAAGTGGTAATAATGTTGTTGCATTATTAGCATTTGCTAAACTGCTATTATAAGTACTACTATATGCTACTACTCCTATCCTACTTTCTGGATTTTCATTCATTATAGTAGAAATTGCGGTATTTACAGAGTCAACCATTGTTTTGTCTTTATCATTATCATTCATACTTCCAGAAATATCTAGTACAAATACTACATCTAATGGTGTTTTTACCGATGTTTGTGATGTTGTAGTTGTTGTTATTTCTACTGTTCCTTGTATATCTTGATTAAATGTGTTTGTAATATTATATCCATTATATGAAGTTGTGTAATTTCTTACATTTTCTTCTTCAATTGTATATCTATTTAATTGTACATTTCCATTACTATCTAATACATATTTACCATTTTCATCAGTTTTGTATTTTGGTAATTCTGTAAATTCATATTTTGTATTTCCATTCGCTAATTTTATTGCACTTGCTTTGGTTCCGTTTTTTATTAAATTAATTGTTATTTCAGGGTGAACTAGAGTTGTTCCTTCTGGGTCAACCCATGTTTTTTCTCCACTTATAGAAATTAGCTCTTGGTCTATTGTGTTAACAAAGTCTACTCCGTTTGCTGCTTTTTCAGATGTGTATCCATTTAGTTCAGCTTCTTCAACAGTATACTCATTTAATTCAATATTACCATTAACATCTAATACAAAATTTCCATTTGCATCTGTTTTGTATTTTGGTAATCCTGTAAATTCGTATGTTGTATTTCCATTTGCTATTGTTGTTGTTTTATATTGTTCTCCATTTTTCAATAGATTAATTGTTACTGTTGGATGTGTTGTTCCTGCTGGAGTAACCCATGTTTTGTTTCCACTAACAATTACTGTGTTATCTTGCTCTATTGTATTTGTAAAGTTATTTTCATTTTGTTCAGATTTATAACCTTCTACAGTCCCTTCTGAAACAGTATATTTATATTCGTGTCCATCTGTTAAATCATATCTATCCAAATTTTCAAATGAATATGATGTTGTTCCATTTGTTAATTCTACGGAATTTACTTTTTCGCCATCTCTTAATAAATTGATTGTAATTGTTGGCACTATTTTTCCTGCTGGTATTACCCATGTTTTGCTTCCACGTACAGAAACTTGCTCTTGTTTTATTGTGTTTATAAAGTCAACTCCATTTTCTGCTTTTTCAGATGTATAATTTGATAATTTAGTTTCTTCAACACTATAATTGTATATACTTCCATCTGGTGCGTATGTTTCTAAATCTTTAAATTCATAGCTTGTTTTTCCACTTTCAAGTGTTATTGTTTTGTACTCTTCACCATTTCTATATAGGGTGATTTCAATATTTGGATAAATTGTTCCAGCTGGTGCAATCCATGTTTTTGTACCACTTATTGTTTTATATTTTTGTTCTATTGTATTTGTAATAGTAGATTTTTTGTCATCACTATAACTTGTTGTATATCCCTCAACTTTTTCTTCTGAAACTGTATATTCATATTCGTGACCATTTATTAAATCATATCTATCTAAATTTTCAAATGAATATGATGTTGTTCCATTTACTAATTCTTTTGAATCTATTTTTTCTCCATCTCTTAGCAAATTGATTGTAATTGTTGGGAATTTTGTTCCTGTAGGTGCTACCCATTTTTTCTCACCATTTATTGAAACTTTTTCTTGGTTGATTGTATTTGTAATGTTTTCATTGTACTCTCCAGTATAAGATGTTGTATAACCACTTACATTTTCTTCTTCAACCTTATACTTATAAATATGTCCGTCTGGTGCATATTTTTCTAAGTCTTTAAACTCATAGTTTGTTATTCCATTTGCTAATGTTACAAAATTAACTTTTTCATTGTCTCTTAATAAATTAACTGTTATTTCTTTGTGTTCAGTTCCTTGTGGGTCTATCCATGTTTTTGTTCCGTTTATAGATAACTTCTCTTGGTTAATTGTATTTGTAATTGTGTTTTCACCATATGTTGTTTGGTATCCATCAACAGCATCTTCTGAAACAGTGTATTTATAAATGTGTCCATCTGGTGCATATTTATCTAAATTTTCAAATTTATAATTTGTTGTTCCATTTGCTAATGTTACATGATCAACATTCTTACCGTCTCTTAATAAGTTTATTGTTATTGGATTGTGAGTAGTTCCTTGTGGGTCTACCCATATTTTTACACCTGTTACACTAACAGTATTATCTTGGTTAATTGTATTTGTTATGTTTTCATTATATTCGCCAGAATATGTTGGAGTATATCCTTCTACAGCTTCCTCTACAATTGTATATTTGTAAATATGTCCATCTTGTGCAAATTTGTCTAAGTTTTCAAATTTATAAGTTGTTGTACCATTTGCTAATGTTACATGATCAACATTTTTACCATCTCTTAATAAGTTTATTGTTATTGGGTTGTGAGTAGTTCCTTGTGGGTCTATCCATGTTTTTGTTCCATTTATAGTTATTTTTTCTTGATTAATTGTATTTATAAAGTCAAAACCATTTTGAGCTTTTACTGATGTATATCCATCTACTGCATCTTCCTCAACAGTATATTTATTTAATTGAACATTACCATTTTCGTCTAATTCATATTGACCATTTTCATCTACTTTGTATTTTGGTAAATTATTAAACTCATAGTTTGTTGTTCCGTTTGTTAATTCAACTTTATTTTCAAAAATACCATTTTTGTATAACTTTATTGTTATTGTTGGATATGTTGTTCCTGCTGGAGCAATCCATGTCTTTTTACCACTTATTGTAACCGTGTTCTCTTGATTGATTACATTTGTTATTGTTAAAGTATCATTACTATATTCTGGAGTATATCCTTCTACTTCAGCTTCTTCTACTGTGTATAAATATTCGTTTCCATTTTCATCATATTTTTGAAGATTGGTAAATTCATGTAATGTTTCACCGTTTTTTAATGTGTATGTTGCATATACATCTTCACTTCCATTTTGATATAAATTAATTGTAACTTCTGGACGTTTTGCATTTTCTGGGTCTATCCATTTTTTTGTTGCTACTACACTTGTTTTAAATGTAGTGTAATCTATTGTATTTGTTACAGTTAATCCATTATCGCTATAAGCTGGTTTGTTATAATGTTCTACTTGAGTTGTTTCAATAACAGTGTATTTTATTTCACTACCATCTTTATTATATTTTTGAACGTTTTTAAATTCTACCGTCCAATCATCCGCTGTTGCAGTTTGTGTTTTTCCAGTTGCAACACCGTCTGCATATAATTCAAATGTTACACTCTTACGTGCTCCAACTTTGTTTTCATTATCATTCCATACTTTATTTGCTGTAATATTTGTTAATACACTTTCATATTTTAATGTATTTGTTATTTTCAAAGTTATATTATTTTTTTCTTTATTTTTTTCATATGATGCTGTGTAATTTTTGTCAACGTTTAATTCTTTTGCATCATATTTTATTAATTCTTGTGTTTCAAAATCATATTTATCAAGATTTGTAAATGAAGCTTTCCAATTGTTTTGCTCATTTAATGTTCTTGTATCAATATGTGTTGCATCTCCTGCATTTTTATAAAGTGCAACTACAATTTCTGTTGGACGTAATTCATCTACATTTTCCTTATCAACAAATTCTTTGTTAACATCTATTGAAACATATTCTTTTATTACCTCATCATCTGTTGGAGGTACTTCTTTTTCATCTTGTTTTGCATCTGCATTTCTTACTACTATTTTTTCATCTTTAAATGGATTTATTGTTACAATAAATGTTATTGATTTTTTCTCTCCTGCTTCAAGAGTAACATCTATTCCTTCATTTAATTCTTTTTCTGTGTAAGTATCATTTCCAATTTTTATACTGTCTGCTACTAGTGTTGTTCCTTCTGGAACTGTATCTGATATTTTTACTGTTCCCTTGCCATTTCCATTGTTTGTAGCTGTTAAAGTATATGTTATTCTGTCTAATTCATGTAATGGATTTTCCTCTGTTACAGGTGTTCCGTCTGCATGAATTCCTTCACTTGTTTTTACAGTTGTAATATTGGCAACTTTTGTTTCTACTTCTTCTGTTGGTGTATTTCCAATTGTTGCAGTATTTTTTACAGATTTAACATCTTCTCCTGCTATTGTTTTTGCATTTACAACAACATCAAAGTTTACAGAAACTTCACTGTTTGCTGGTACAACTACATTGTTCCATGTAATTGTTTTATTTTCTTTGTCAAATTTTCCGTTTTCTGTTATTGTTCCATCAACTAATGTTGTACCGTCTGGAATAATATCTGTTATTACTGTTGTTCCATCAACTTCTGATGTATTTTTTACAGTAATTGTGTATCTAATTGTTTCTCCAACTTTTGCATATCTATCTTCTAAAACTTCTTCCTTGTCAATTGTTGTAACAACATTTGCTGTTTTTACAGCTGTTATTATTGGAGTTTTTGTTTCTGGTGTTTCTTCTCCATTTACTTTTGCAGTATTTTTAATTAAATTTACAGAGTCTGCTGTAACTTTTGCCTTAAATGATACTGTTACAGTTTCTCCTGCTTTTATATCATTTTTCCAAGCTATTTTTCCTTCATTATTAAGTGCTCCGCCTTCTGATATAGAAACAAGTTCTGTTCCTTCTGGTATTTCATCTATTGTACGGATGTTCTTAGCATCTTCGTTTCCTTTATTTGTTATTTTTATAACATAAGTGATTGTTTCACCTTTTTGTACTGCTGTATTTACTGGTAATTCTTCTAAAGAATCTCCATCTAAATACGCGTATTTTTGTAATTCTAGGTCTGGTTTATGTACTTTTAATCTTGATGCTGCTGTGTATGCTGCAACACTAATTGGGCTCCAACCTATTTCTGTGTTTTGCTCAACTAATACATTTTCTCTTCCTGGTATTACTGTTGTTTGTGTATAATCTTGGTTTGGAACATTAGCTCCACCTGTTGTGGTTGTTGTGCTTGAGCCATTGTTTCTGTTTGATGTTCCATTTGTGCTACCATTTCCTGTTGTAGCTCCAGTAGTTCCACCATTTGTGTTACTACTATTATCTCCATTGTTTCCAGTATTTGCTGAATTTAAATTGTTTTCGGTTTCTTCTGGATTTGCATTGTTTCCAGCATTTGGCAAATTTTCTTTGTCATTTACTGTTTCACCGTTATTTTGGTCACCATTATTTTGTAAGCCAGCATTTGTTCCATTATTATTTTCTCCATTTTGTGATGATGAAGAACTATCTACATTTACCGCAGCTGATGCGTTTCTATTACCTTTTACAAAAGCTACTGTACCTGTAATTGCTACTATTAATAGAACTAGTGCTACGCTTATAATTATAATGGTTTTCTTACTCTTATAATTAATTCTCGCTTTCAATTTATTTACCCCCATGTTTTATATTATAAAACTTCTCGTGCCTTAGTTACTAATCTATTCTTATGCCCGTTTGTACACGTTATTAAAGTTATTTCTCGCGTATTATTTTCCACACTTTCTACACAACTTACGTCATCTGGGTCTATAGAATATATTTTAAATATTTCATATTCTACTGTTTCGTTTTTTAAATTTGTTAATTTTATTTTGTCCCCTATTTGTAAGTATTTTGTTTTTCCAAACATTGTGCCATCTTTATTGTTGTGCCCTGCTACTGTGTAGTTACCAATTTCATTTGCCTGAGGCCCCCAGAATTTAGTTATACAAACCTTCATTGTTTCTTCGTTTGTATGGTCTATAACAGGATATTTAATACCTATTTTGGGAATTTCTATTATTCCTTCTATTTTATATCCTTTAAATTTCAACTCTGGCAAACTTTCCGGTTTATTCGTAGTTTCTTCATTTAATTTTTCTTCTATTTCCACAATTGAAGCTGATACCTCTTTTTCGTTTAAATGATTACCACCATATCTAAGTATAATCATTGCTATTACTACTATAAGTGCTACAATTAATACGGCAATAATAAGATTATAGATTTTTTTCATAACTATTTGTTCTCATCTTTTTTCTCTGATTTTTTTCTTATAATTGCAACTATTATAAGTGCAATAATTATTACTCCAAGTATTGTAAATAATATAGCTCCACTATCAAATGTTACTGGTAATTTAACTGTTTCTGTTACAACCTTGTCTTCTTCATTTATACGTTTTTCTTCGTAATCATATTTGCTTACAAGAATTTTTGCATCTACAATTTCTTTTTCTCCATTTACTTCTTTAATATATGCTATATATTTGTCTCCTGTTCTTGCTGTGTCTGGTTGTAATATTTCAGAATTTTCTACTTCTGTCCAGTCAGTTTTTGCTGGTGTTAATTTTTCATATAACTCATAGAACTTCTTTTCTAAAGATAATCTTTCATATGTATCTGTTTCATCACCTTTAGCCATCTTTTCTGCTAAATTATACATTTCTTCTGCGTCTTTGTTTTCGTCAGATACTTTAATTAAGCTATAATAGTATTTTGAACCTTCATTTTCTTTTACTACTATTTTTTCCAGTTGTTACGGTTGTTGTTATTCCTTCTACTTCTGGATGTGTTACGTGTTGTTTAGTTGTATCTATTTCTATTCTATCTGTTTTTTCATTTACTTTAGTTGTTGTGTCTACTAAAGTAATTATTTCGTCTGTTAGTGCATCATCTAAATCAACTTCATCTGCTGCAATTATTACGTTATCATCTGCATCTTTTACCCAAATGTATGCCTTTAGACTTTTTTGATTTTCTCCAAATATTTCTTTAAATAATTTCTCGTCTATATACGCAACATTTAGAGTCCCTGCTTCTGTTTTTGGCTGATCTGTTGCAGAGTGTGTAAAATTCAAATCAGCTATTTTAGCACTTTTGTCTGTGCTAATTGCAAATTGAAATTCTTTTTTGTAGAATTCTTTATAATAAATTAAATATTCATTATCCGAATTCTTAAAAATTACTTTTTCATTAGTTGATGCTAGCACTGGAACGCTAGCGATTGCTATTAACATTATTACTAACATTAATACTGCTGCAAATCTTTTGAATTCCATTTTTTTACATTCCTTTCTTTTATTTTTTCGCCATTATTATATCTCACTATCCACTCCTAAGTCAATATATTTTGCGTAAAATTTTCCTAATTTTTAGCATGTTTTACACGTTTTGCCATTTTGTAACATTTACCATAATTTATATACATATTTTTTTCTTTTTTTCCAATTTTATTGTTGCTTTTTATCATTTTCTAAATTCCTTTGTCATTTTTTCTTGACTTTTGTCCTCCCTATGTTATAATTTAAATATAAAATCAAAAGAATAGATTCAAAAGGATAAAAATTATTTTTTAGCTATACGTATTCCAAATATAACAACTATTTTTCTCGCTAAAATGAATTTTTGAACCTAATTTGCATCTAAAAGGAGGTATGAAATATGGTTAATAATGAATTAGAGTTTAATAATTCTACTTTTTCTAATAACAGTAATACATTTTCAGCCTCTGTTACAAATAATTTAAACGATTTAGAAGTTTCAGCACAAAATACTAATTTAGCTTTAGCAAGCTTTGTTTCAGATGGTAATTCTTCTAACAATTCTTCTGAATGCAAGGCTTTGTCTTCTGAGAATAATGATTCAAAAGTTGCTAACAGTAGCTTGACTTTAGAAGAAAATGTTTCAACTAATAATTCTTTTAGTAGTTCTTTTGAATACAGTACTTTATCTTCTGGAAATGCTCAATTAACAACAACTGATGGCAGTTTAGCACTTGACGATAATTCACTACCAGAAGAAAATACATCTTCTGAAGAAAATACAAACATAAATTGCTTGGCTTTAACTGTAAAAAAAGAATATAATTTATCAATCGTAAAACATGTTTTTGTTAGAACTTGGAAAACAACTTGGCGTGTTGCATTAAGTGTTTTTATACTAAATTTTTTAACATTCTTTTTTTAATAAATATTCATTTGTTTGCAACATATGCAAGCAAAAGTTTTTCACATAATTAAAAATACTATGTAAAATTTTTTGTTTTACATTTATATAAATTATTTAAAGTCATCGCAAACGAAAAAAGTCGCTAATAGTATGAGTTTTAAACTCTACTACTAGCAACTTTTTTATGTCCATGTTCTATTTCCATTAGAATTTTTGTTATAATTCACAGCCATATTATTTATTGGAGATGCATGTGGGAGACACAACAAAAAAATAAAATTATTGATAAAATGTTTGTACTTTGGTACAAGCTGTGAATAGTAACGGGATTTTTATTAATATATCAATTTTTTTCAAATTATTACTGCATAACTCCTCATATAATAATATTCTATGCCCTACTACCAAACCAATTTACTACTTTTCTAAATAGCTTTTGTATTTTACTTTGGTAAACCACAATTAAAGATTGTTTTGATTGTTTTGCGTATATATCAACATATTTTCTATTCATTTTGCTTTCCATGTTTTTTATGTATTTATTAAGTTCATCATTTTCTTGAGATTGCCCAATAATTTTCCCTATTATGTTTTGATATTCATTTAATTTGTGAGAATAATTTTCAACTTCTTTCAAAGTATTTACTCTACTGTAAATTTTATCAAAGTATGTTGTGCACATATCTTTTTGTGTTTTTAAATATAGTTCAATTATTTTTTCTTCACTTCTGTCAATTTTATTATTTTCATCTAAAATATCATCAAAATAATTTAAAATTTTATTAGTATTTTCCTCAAATGTATTGTATAAATCATTTTCAAATGTATCTGCTCCGTAAATAGCACTATTTACAAAGTTTTTCTCTCCCACCAAGAATAATAATTGTATTACTAAACTAGTAAGGTATGGATAATATTTATCGCTAATTGTATAAATTGAAATTTTATCATTATTTTTTCTGTGAGGTTTTTCTCCAATTGCTTTTGATGCAATATATTGTGTAACAGCCTCATTTAAGCCTAAACAATATATTTTAAATTCAGCAAAATTGCACACTCCAATACGTTGCTGGCTTCCATCAAACTTTTTAAAATTTTGCAAGTAGTGTATACATTCCTGAATTACTTTTTCATCAATTTTTGTAATATCAAACTTCTCATCAAAATACAAGGTATTATTTGGATAAAAATATACCACATTTCCAAATTTAGATGCAACATTTGCATAGCTCATATTGCAATTGTAAATTCGCATATATAATTCATTATAAGAATTTTCAAGCTCTAGCACATTGTCTGCCAACTTTTCAGCAACAGTTTTTGCAACAAAATTTGTTTCTTTAAATTCAAATTTTCTAGTTTGAACAATTCCAAGATTCATTAAGTTTTTCTCTACGTTCATAAATTATCTATTCCTTTTACTTAGAATTCTACATTATTTTACATTAAAAGTCTATAATTTTTTTAAATTTTAATAAATAATTTTACATTTTGTAGAAAACAAAAAAGACGAGGCTTCCCTCGTCTTTTAAATTTATTTTGCGTAGTCTACAACTCTTGTTTCTCTTATGATGTTTACTTTTATTTGTCCTGGATATTCCATTTCTTCTTCTACTTTCTTAGCAACATCTCTTGCAAGAATTGTCATATCTGCATCTGAAATTTGTTCTGGTTTTACAACTATTCTAACTTCACGACCAGCTTGAATTGCAAATGATTTTTCAACTCCTTTGAATGAGTCTGCGATTGATTCTAGTTTTTCCAAACGCTTGATATAGTTTTCAAGTGTTTCTCTTCTAGCTCCAGGTCTTGAAGCAGATATTGCATCGGCTGCTGCTACTAAAACAGCTTCTACTGTTTGTGGTTCTACGTCTCCATGGTGAGCCTCTACCGCATTTATTACTAGTGGATTTTCTTTGTATTTCTTAAGAATATCTACACCAATTTGAACGTGGGTTCCTTCTACATCATGGTCTAGTGCCTTACCAATATCATGTAATAATCCTGCTCTTCTTGCAAGTTTTGGGTCTAATCCTAATTCGTCTGCCATAATTCTTGCCAAGTTAGAAACTTCTATTGAATGGTTTAATACATTTTGACCATAGCTTGTTCTGTATTTTAATTTTCCTAGCAAGTTTACGATGTCTGGATGAAGTCCAATTACGCCTGTTTCCATGCAAGCTCTTTCTCCTTCTTCCTTGATTGTTTCGGCAACTTCTTCTTTTGCCTTTTCAACCATTTCTTCGATTTTTGCTGGGTGGATTCTTCCATCTTCCATCAATTTTTCAAGAGCTATTCTTGCAATTTCTCTTCTTAATGCATCAAATCCAGATATTACTACTGCTTCTGGTGTATCATCAATTATTAAGTCTACTCCTGTTAAAGTCTCTAATGTACGGATATTTCTTCCTTCTCTTCCTATTATTCTACCTTTCATTTCATCGTTTGGTAATGGAACTATAGATACAGTTGTTTCTGCTGTATGGTCAGCCGCACATTTTTGAATAGCATACCCAATTACTTCTCTCGCATTTTTTATAGACTCTTCTTTAACCTTATTTTCTGCAGCCTTTATTAAGTTTGCTTTCTCTAAAGTTAATTGCTTGTCCATATCTGAAAGTAATTGATTTTTTGCTTCTTCCTTAGATAATCCTGAAATTCTTTGAAGTTCTTGCATTTGCTTGTCCAAAGTTTTTGATATTTCTTGTTTCTTATTTTCAAGCTCTTGCTTCTTGTTTTCGATTTCTTGTTCCTTTCTCTCAATGTGCTCCATTTTGTTTTCAAGATTTTCCTCTTTTTGTAATAATCTTCTTTCTTGTTGTTGTACTTCGCTTCTTCTTTCTCTAATCTCGTTATCAAGATCTTTTCTACTGTTCATGATCTCTTCTTTAGCCTTAAAAATTTCTTCTTTCTTTTTGTTTTCGGCTTCTTTTTGTGCAAGGTTAATTATCTTTCTTGCTTCTTCCTCTGCACTTCCTAATTTTGATTCTGCTACTTTTTTTCTTATTGCCATACCTACAAAGGTAAAAATGATTGCTGAGACTAGAAAAATGGCGATATTAATTACAATTTGCATAATCTAACACCTCTTTCTATTAAATTTTCAATGTGCATAAATATATATCTAATACTCTCTCTAAATATATAAATTTTATTTAATTATCTATCTATAATTTTTTATATTAGCTATACTTTACATATACTATTTTATATGTATTATGGCTGGCTGTCAAGTGTTTTTTTCAAAAGTATAATCATACCAACTCCTATTTTAATCCTATGTATTCCTTGTAATTTATATCTTTTTTTCTATAAGAATTTGGATCAAGTCCAACTCTTGTTCTCATATAATTTAATATTAAAATCATTATTGTGAAAAATACTATTCCAAATATTATCATTGAATGTTTTACACTAAAGTTTGATGAAATAATAGCTCCAAATGCGCATATTATTAGATTTCCAAGTCCTATTACAAAGCTATGTGCAGAGTACACTTTGTTTGCAACCTCTCCATTCGTGAAATTCGTTATATATTTTTTTATTAACACATAATAAAAACCTGTTGATAAATAACGTACTGCATATGTTGCTACAATTATTCCTATAATTAGCCAATATGGTAATCCTGTAACAGCAATAATTCCTGCCATTAAAGATGCAAGCGTATATGAAACTCCAACAATTGATAATGTTTTATTTTTATATTTTTGATGTATTTTTTCATGATGTTTTGATGATATTCCAGCAACTATTTGCATTATAGCATATATAATTCCTGTTATAGATGCTGATAATCCCATTTCATCTAGAAGTCCCATTTCGTATGTATTCATAACCATTATAATTCCATACATTACACCCGAAAATAGCATTAATGCTTTTAATCTACTCGAATTAAATATGAACGAAAATGCTAATTTTAAATCTCTAAAATATGTTTTATAATATTTTTTAATGTCTTCTTGTTTTTGTACTGGTATAAGTTCTGTAAAACCAGTCGCAAGTAATGCTGATATTAACAATATTATTACACATATTGTCATTGGTATATAGCCATTTATATCAAACAAAAATCCCGACACTATTGCCGAAAAAGCAGAAATGTAATAAAAGTTTCCAACAGATTTTCCATCAATTTTAGAATATATTTGGCTCTTTTCTTTTACATCAGGTATTGATGAATTTAAAAGCCCCGGTTCTGCCACGTCTTTCATTGCAACTGCTATCGCTCCAAACAAGTTACCAATAATTAGCACTGGTAAAGAATTTGATAACATTATTACTGTAACAGATGTTGCTTGAAATAAATCTGCTATAATCAAACTTCTTCTATTTCCTATTTTATCGATTACAACTGTTATTGGTATTTGAAATAACACCTTAAATAAGCCCAAGAATGCACTCACTACCACTATATCACTTGCAGTAAAACCTTTTACTTGTGTTAAAAATAAAAACTTTATTGCATAGTAAAATAGTAAATCGAAGGTTAGCATTCTGTGGACTGAATAAATTCGCATATTTTTCTTTCTTGCGTTTATTTGTTCTTTTTCTTTTGATTCCATCGTTACTCCTTTTACAGTTAATATTTTTTTTTTACTATATATCTCTTCATTTTATAATTATATAGTAACATTTTTGTTTTTTCAATAGAAAAATTTAGCAATTTTATAATACTGGTTACATAATAATGGTTTTATATAAAAATAAACCATTTACCAATACTAAAGCAAACACAAAGTTTAAGTTTTTGTGTGCATTACATATTTGTAAATGATTTGTTTTTTATTATTTTAAATATATATTAGGGTCCACGCTTTCTCCGTTTTGTTTTATTTCGAAGTGAAGGTGTGTTTCATCTGCTATTTCAAATCTTGCAGTATTTCCCACTGTTGCAATGGTTTGCCCCTGTTTTACTTCTTCTCCAACAGTTATAAATTCTGCTGTTAACAAATTTGAATAAACACTCTCAAATCCATTTGTATGTTCTATTACAACCGTTAGTCCATATCTTGGATCATTTTTTATTGATTTAATTTTTCCGTCTGCTGAGGCTTTTACTATATCTGTCTTTTCTGATTTATAGTCTATTCCTAAATGAGTAGTCCATTCATCTAAAGTTACTGAATATACTAAGTTGTCACTCGAATAATCTTTAATTTTTTCACCATCTACTGGATTTACAAAAGTTGGGTCTTTTGTTTTCTCAACTTGTTCAACATTTGTTACATTTTCGGTCGCTGTATTTTCTTTTACATTATTATTTTTTGTTGCATCTGGCTTTTCTTCTTTTTCATTTTTATTATTTTCATTCTTATTATTTAAATTTTTATTTTCTTCATTTTTGCTTGTATTTACTGCCATTTTATTTGTATTTTCTGTATTTGTAGTACTTTTTGTTGTATTTTCAAGTTCATTTACGCTTTTACCAATAGAACTACTTGCCGCTTCTGTGTTTCCTATCATATTCATTCTATTATTATCTGTAGATGATATTTTTTGTGTATTGTTTATGTTTTTTGCTTGTGTTGATAAGTTATTACTGTACAACACGTACGCTACAATAAATGCAACTACTGCAATTAAAATTATACCTCCCCATGTTAAAAAACTTACACCTTTTCTAGAATCTGCATCTCTTCTTCCTCTTCTATCCATTTGGTTCCTCCTTATTTTTTATTAATATAAGTTTTCCCAAATTTTCAAGATATATACATTTTTTAGTAACTACTATATAAAAGTAGATTGCTTTTCAAATTAGTTTGCTCATACTTTACAGACTTTCTTATTTACTATAATTCTTGCTACAATTTTCAATCCTTTGACAATATCATTTCATAGCTATAATCTAATTTCTTTACAAATTTGTAATTTCCACTCCTGTATAATAATGCTTTATAATTTCCTCATAATTGCTTCCTTGTTTTGCCATGCTGTCTGCACCAGTTTGGCTCATTCCAACACCATGCCCATAACCTTTTACAGTGAATTTTATTTCATTTTCACTTATTTGCGTTGTAAAATTTGCAGACCTTAGTGCTAATAAACTTCTAACTTCAACCCCAGATAGTTCCAAGTTGCCAATTTTTATTGTTTTAACTCTGTCGCCTTGTGTGTATTCTATCACTTTTATGCAATTTTCATCATTATAATCTATTGTAAACTCCGGATACTTTTCCTTTATCTTCTTTTCAAATTCTTCTTTTGTAAATGTAGCTTCTGATTGATATTGACTGTAAGCATCTTCTCCAGAGGTCTCCACGCTTTGTAAATATGGTAGGTCACTACCACTCCAAACATTAGACACTTCTTCCGTCTTTCCACCGCTATTAGAATGAAAAAATGCGTCTATTACCTCTCCATTATAAGTAACCACTTTTCCAGCAGTTGAACTCACAGCTTTTTCTATCTTCTCCCAATTACTTTCTCTTTTATCTTCATCCCATCTAGCCATCCTATCATCTTTAGATATCCATGCCTGACAACACGCAGAGTTATCGCAAATGTCCGCTTCTCCATGTTTACTTTGGTTATGTTCAATTTTGTACACTGTATATGTCCTTGCAACAACCGCTTGCGCCTTTAACGCTTCTTCTTCAAAATCGGCCGGCATCTCAGCAGAAACAACTCCTAATAAGTACTCATCCATTTTCATTTCTTCTATACTATTATCTTTGGTATGCAAAACCTTCACTGTACCATACCTCTTATACTCATAATTTTCGCCCATTAAGGACGCCCCATTTTGGTCGAAATTTTCTTTTTTTTCTTCATCCAATTCATTGTTTCCTATATTTTCTACTGTTCCACCAGTTTCTTTTACGTTTTTTTCGCCGTCCTCAAAACGAATTGTAAATATAATCGGTATTGTAAATGTTGCCAATATAATCAGCATTATAATTAATATCAATTTTCTCATAATTGATTGAATTCCTCTCTTATAGGCACAAACTTGGTTGCAAAATTATAATTATTTTGCAACCATTTTCACAACCATTCAAATTACTAATATTTATATTACCAATTTTTGTTTCATAGAATATAATATTCTTTTTTCTATTCTAGATACTTGAACTTGGCTTATTCCGAGCTTTTTTGCCACTTCTGTCTGTGTTTTTCCTTTATAATATCTTAGCATTACAATTTCTTGTTCTTGACTATTTAATTCTTCTACTAATTTTTTTATTGTAAGTTTATCTGCAATTTTATTTTCTTCATCTTTATCACTTGCAATTGTATCTTCTATACAAAGCTCTTTTCCAGATTTATCATTATACACCGGCTCATTAATCGAGGTTACCACACTTGCTGAGTTTGCATCTAAGGCTAATGCTATCTCTTCTTTTGGTACATTTAAAATTTCTGCTATTTGCTCTACCTTTAATTCTTCTCCATTCTTATCCATTGCTTCTTTTTGAATTTGATTTATTTTTACAGCCAATTCTTTTATGCTTCTACTTACTTTTATTCGTCCGTCATCTCGTATATATCTTTTTATTTCTCCTATTATAAAAGGAACAGCATATGTAGATAGCTGAACATTGTAATTTGTGTCAAATTTCTTTATAGACTTAACCAATCCCATTGCTCCAATTTGATTTAAATCTTCTATCTCATATCCTCTTCCTACAAACCTTTTTGCTATGTTATAGACAAGCCCCATATTGTTTTTTACGAGGCTTTCTAGCACTTCTGTGTTTCCCTGCTGAGCCTTTATGATATTTTCATATGTACTTTCCAGCATTCTAAAACCTTCCTTTATTCTTGTGTTCACATTCTTTTTATATACTATTTACTAACTTTTTCAATATCTTCTACTTCATTTTTATCTTCTCTAGCAGTCATTATGTATTTTCTCATAGTTACTTTTGTTCCCATATCTGGAATAGATTCAACTTTTAGCTCGTCCATAAAGCTTTTCATTATTGTGAACCCCATTCCCGACCTTTCCAAATTAGCCTTTGTTGTATATAACGGCTTTTTAGCCAATTCGATATCTTCTATTCCTTTTCCCGAATCTGATATTTGTATTTCTACACAATTATCTTTTAATTTACACTCTACCTTAACAATTCCTTCAGAATTTTCGTACCCATGTATTATAGAATTTGTTACAGCTTCAGATACAGCCGTTTTTATGTCTGCAAGTTCTTCTATTGTTGGGTCAAGCTGTGATGCAAACGCAGCCACTGTTATACGTGCAAATGCTTCATTAGAAGATTTGCTTACAAACTCCAATTTCATTTCATTATCATAAATTCCTACCATTTTAGCCTCCATCTAACCAACATTTTCTTCATTATTTTTTATTAATGGTATAATCTTTAATATTCCACTAATTTCAAAAACTTTTTCAACTTGCTTATTCACATTCATAAGTTCTAGCTGTCCACCAAGCATCTTAATAACCTTGTATCTTCCTAGCAACATTCCTATTCCTGCACTGTCCATGAAAGCAACGTTACTAAAATCAAATATAACTTTTCTAGGCAAAAATCGCGTAATTTCATTGTCAATCTTCCTCCTTAATTTTTCTGTTGTGTGTTCGTCAATCTCTTCTGCTATTTTTAATGTTAACTGCTTGTCCTTTGGCACATAAATACATTCCAATATTTTTTCCCCCTTTTTAGCACACATTATTAGTTTTGTGTTCTGTTTTTTGTTTTATACAAGCATACTACATATTCCATAAATTTCCAATAGCAAAATTTGACTAGTTTTATCGATTTATAAGAAGTTTTCGACATTTTGCAACAAAAACTTGACATTCTTCAAATGCCAAGTTTTTTTCTATTATTTAATTATTAAATTTATGCTATTTATAAACCTGTAAAACCGGGCGAAGTCCACGACAATAAGAGTAAATATTAGTATTAGATATTAATACGTAATTACGCATAATTGAACTTCCTGATACAAAACGCAAATAAAAACGACTACTATACCAATATGCATAAACGCAACGTGATGAAAGCCAATAATGTTTTACCTATATTAATTCTTTCTATATTTCTATTTGCTTCTCCATTGTACGCATTGTATATTACTTTTAATCCATTATTTTCTTCATATTTTTTTCATATGCATACATATTTTTCTGGTCATCTGACACAAATGAGCTTATTTTTGCATCTGAATATCATTTACTTGGATTGCTTGTATCTAAATTGTCTCCTCCTTCATACTGCGTGAATAATGTTGGTGCATATCTGTTATTAATCACTGTTATTTTATTCATTATTATACTATCACTTTCATTTGTAGTCCACAATTCTCCATATGAATCGTTACTTATCTTACCTTCGTCAACAAAATCTTCAAATTTTGCATTTCTTGCTAGCACTACTTTTACATTTTTCGTTGATCCATCACTTAATTTCCAATATCCAATTAAGTTGTATACTTAATGACTTTTATTTTTTTCAATTATATCAGTAAAATATAAAAAAACCAACTAAAATTAAAAATAAATTTTTATAGAAAAATATTTAATTTTGTGAAATAATAAATTATTAAAATATCGTAAAAACAAACGAGAGAAAGTGTTTCATAGTTTTCCATAATATCATTAAGTATACAACTTAATGACTTTTATTTTTCTGCTTTAAATGATTTATTAATAAATAGAAACTCTAAATCCTATAGAACCTCCACTACTAGCTACATTGCCATTTCCTCTATATGATGCCGAATAATTAGCTCCACTATCATAATAGTCTCCACCAGCAAAATTAATTGGTAAATCATTATTATCACTATCTTTTTCTAAAATCCATTCCCAAACATTCCCTGCGATATCATATATATTCATTAGTTTACTGTAATCCGTTGCTCCCGTTGTTAAAGTGATACTATTTGAATGTGAATCCTGTGATGTCTTTATAATTTTCCCTGTTTCTTTGTCCTTTACTATTATTGCATCTAATTCAGTATCAAAATTATTCCATATTTTTCCTTGTTGACCACTTTGCGCATATTTTCCTCTATTTATTTCAAAAGTCGAATCACAATAATTTCCAATTACTGTACTATTCGTTATTAATATATCTGTTGATGGAACTTTTGAATCTTTATTAATAAAAGCAAGAACTAAATCCCATTGTATTCCAAACATTAAACTACTTGTGTAATTTCCAGAATTTACTTTTTCGGCTAATTTTTGTGCTTGTGTTCTTGTCACACGTACATATGGATACGCATCTGCCTTTGATACTGGCACTTCATCAGGCACTATATACTTTCCCTCTGAATTTTTATCATTATTTTTTAATCTATATATTGAACTTCCTGCTTCATATCTGCCAACATAAAATCCACCATTTAGATATATACTTCTTAACATATTATTTTTTGCTATATAAAATTCAGCTTCAGTAAACCATCCTTCATTTTTATCATCAGCATACCATGTGTCCGAATTACTCATTTCATTTCGATACAATCTTGTATATGTTCTTAAATCATTTTCTATTTTTATGCAATCTTCATCTGTTAGTGTAGTCTTTCCAAGCTCTATCGTCTTATATACTTCCGTCGTTCTTGGTACAACCACCCATACATATTGATTTCCATTTGTATCCTGTATTACAATTCCAGTATCTATTGTTCCACCCACTTTAGAAAATGTATTATCAGGAAAGTATGGCGCCGTTTCTTTAGTTTGTTTCAATTCTCCCAAAGTCTCTATTATCTCATCTTCCAAATAGTTCATTCCCTCTTGTGTATTTTCTTGGTCTTCTAATGTTTTATTTCTTGCTTCTTTTGCTCTTGCTATTACTCCATTATCACCAATTACTAGATTAATACTTACTCCTGCTAATATTAATAAGACAACTATTGTAACAACTAGTGCAATAAGCGTTATTCCTTTTTCTC
>ENA-ORLM01000238-ORLM01000238.1-human-gut-metagenome-genome-assembly--contig:-NODE-238-length-64515-cov-34.080092_pt1 | contig 64515 bp, 58 predicted proteins | sample MGYA00243063_ERZ508815 | MGnify/ENA primary metagenome ERZ508815 (study PRJEB26277, sample SAMN04329768) | human gut metagenome | biome: human-associated habitat | host: Homo sapiens | place: USA...
GAAGCATAAGGTGTTTGCTTCCGTTGCACTGGCAACGTTAAAACTTTGCATTTACTCTTTAGCATAGAGGATAATCAAGCCGAGTAGGTGAGAGGCCTATGATTTGGTGGCAAAGCACCATAACGAAACCAGTTTTTAAGAAATTGTGGAGAAACCTTTGATGCAAAGGTTTCTCTTTTACGTTAAGGAGAATTATGAAGTGTAGAGTACCAAATACAAGAACATTGACTCCGGAAGAATTATTAACTATATTGTGCAAATGTGCAATATTATATTCAGAATATGCTGATACCACTTTATTATTCATATTTAGGGAGAAAAAGTCGGATGCATATGATTATTATGAGGTCAGATTTGGTAAGAATAATTTTATGCACTTAGCAGGAATAAAAAGTGAAACATTGAGTGCAAATGAATTTTATGAGGCTTGTATAGAGGGAACAATTACCAGAGAAGATTGTAATCCACGAAGAGATGCGAATACCATGTATTCAAAAGTAGCTATTATGGAACAGATGCTGAACTTGCGAAATAGTAAGTGCTATAAAATCAGTGAAAAGAATCTGGTAACGAGGGATAATGATTTTGAAATGGCTACAGGCAATGTGAATGGAATAATGGGTTATGATTCGAGGATAAGGATAAAGGGAACAAATAAGGTGGATAGCACAAAATCACCCATCCCTACTACGTTATTAAATAATTCCATTACAGATTATTGCTCAAGACCACAGAAAATCATGTTTATTTTGCAGAAGTCTGATAGAGAAAGTACATATAACATATTATTTTATGAAATAAAGAGGGATTCAATGGTGGCAAAGGCAAGTATTATAAAAATTATACAAGGGCAGATGCTGCTGGAAAAGTGGATTTCATCTGTAAGAATTATTCCAACTTTATTGGAATTGTGGATGGTTGTACGGAAGGCTTCGCTATATGATTGAAAGTGAAAAAGTATATAACTGCAGAAGGAGCAGCACTCTACTCATTGGGATTACATACATTTCAGGAGATTGCAAAGGAGGCAAATGTAGTTTATAAAGTGAAACGTTGTGTGCTGGTAAATACAGAGAAGATACTGAAGTGTCAGCAAATGGGCAAGCACCATAGTGCGTATATAGATTATTCTCTAAAAATTTCATTTTAGGTAGGAACTTTCAGGAAAACGCTGGTTTGCATGCAGAATAATGTTATGTTAAAATTATGTAGTAATTTATCAAATATTTTGTTTAAAGGAGGTCAAATAATGAAATTGTGGAAAAAGGGAATTATACTTGGAATGGTCGTTGCACTTGCAATTGTCTGTGTCCCGGAAATGTATGTGAAAGCGGATGAAGTGCCGACTGTAAAGGCATCAGTAATCAGCAGTGCAAATCTGATTGAGGATCAGTCAGCGGTACGATCTGTTCCGGTTACGGTTAACCCGGATGAAAAGGCAAAGGATTTCTTTCGATTTACCGTGAAAGAAGATTCCTGGGTGTATGTTGCAGGTTCACTTACACTGAATGATGGTAATGGAATTACAGAATGTCATGTATACCGGGATGAAGCTCGTACAAAAGAGGTGGGAGCAACCGAGTGGGGCGATGTAATTGTCCAGGTATATCCAAAACAATTTACAACTTTTCTGAAAAAGGGAACTTATTATGTAGAGACTACAACAACTAAGACACCGGGAAATTCATTATGTGATGCGAAGGTTAATACCTTTATTTCCACTATTCCGGTAAAGAAGGTTTTCACAGTATCTGTCAAGAATGACAAGAAGAAGCAGAAAGCGACAATTACCTGGAATGCGAATGTATTGGGCGAATATGCAAAACAGGCACAATATCAGCCGGGTAATATTTCGTTAACAAAAGTAAATGACAGTCATGTCTGGAAAATTTTATATGGAACAGGAAGCGGTAAATGTAAGAGCCTGAAAATCGGGAAAAATAAATTTACAGTTTCGAAAGTAAAAAAATGTACGATTATGCTGGAAGATACCAATGGATCCAGATGGTCGGTGGTTTTAAATACGGGAATTAAGTCTTCAAATAAAAAATAATAGGTCTTAATATTGGCAGGGGGTATATTTTCATAGTATAAAGGCTGCGTTTGAAAATATTCAGTCTGCTTTCCTAAAAAAGACTTTGAGAGAGTGATATCTTTCAAGGTCTTTTTTGTTTGTAAATTCAAAGGAAAAAAGAATGGGCGAGCGGAATTATGAAGCGTTTAAGGAATAAATCAATTGTGATTCTGGATGGTGTAGCTAGGAAAACATAGGGAAACAGTTTCGTTAATAATTCACAAAAATTTCTCTATTGTGCCTATTTAATGGAAAATGTTGTGAAATATCTATAAATAATGCGAACTAAATTAGTAAAAACTACCATAAAATCAGAGAAAACGATTACCTAAATAAGAATTGACCGGAAATTTCATGTGAAATATAATCAGCTTATCAAACATAAAGCGCGCAGATTGTTTTGGAATACAACAGTGAGTGATGATGTATAGGAGGAGAACTTATGAGTAAAGTGATAAAAAGAGTTGCAACCTTTTGCTTCATGGCAGTATTGCTGATTGCAATGATACCACAGACAATCAAAGCAGATGAAACATCTGATGCAAAAAAAGCAGTGTATGTGCAGGTGCCGAAAGACTGGGAGGCTCCATGCGTGTGGGCATGGGATGATGATGGCAATAATGCATTTGAAGCATGGCCGGGGGAAGAGATGGATGCAGATACCACAAATGAAGGTTGGTATTATATTTGGGTTCCGGCTTGGGCCAATCATGTGATTGTAAATGCAAATGAGGGCAATGTCCAGACGGCAGAACAGGTTCTGGAAGGAGAGAAGGATTGCTGGATTACAGTAACGGATGCAGATAATGCAAACGTGACATATGATAAACAGACAAAAGGAAAAACTCCGGAATATGTTGAAAAATTTGCAATTCATGCAAAAGTAGATGATAGTTGGAAAAATCCTTGTCTTTGGGCATGGTCAGTACCGGATGGAACGAATGCATTTGATAAATGGCCGGGCATGGAAATGAAGCAGAATGACAATGGCTGGTATACAGCAAAAGTTCCAGTATGGGTAAATTCTATTATTATCAATGCAAATGATGGAAGCGTTCAGACAGAGGATATTTCTATTGATGCAGCAGAAGTGTGGGTAACGGTAGATGCAGATGGGAAGGCAGAATTTAGCTATACTGATCCGGATAAACAAGAAGTTCCGAATATAACAGTACATGTTATGGCACCGTCTGATTGGGATTCACCTTGTCTTTGGGCATGGTCGGCACCAGATGGAACGAATGCATTTGGCTCCTGGCCTGGTGAAGCTTTAGAAGAAGGGGAAAATGGCTGGCTTGTAAAGGAAGTTCCCGGTTGGGTAAATTCCCTGATTGTGAATGGAAATGAAGGAAGTGTTCAGACAAGCGATATTTCTGTTGATACAGGAAAAGATGTCTGGCTTGTTGTCAAAGATGCAGAGAATTTTGAGGTAAGCTATGAAGAACCACAGGTAGATACAACAGAAGATGTTCAGGCAACAGAAGATGCGACAGAGGCACCGGAAGTAACGGAGAAATCCGATAGTAGCAATGCAATGCCAATCATACTTATGATTGTAGTTGCAGCGGTTGTTATTGTTGTAATTGTGGTTGTAATAAAAAAGAAAAAAGCGAAAAACAAATAATTAAGAAAAGTCATATGTAAAAGACAGGAGGACAGAAGTGAAAAAAAAAGTTAGAAGTAAATTGATGTCAATGGCACTTGTATTTACCATGGCAGCCGGATTGCTGAGCGGATGTGGTGGAAACAATGTGGCTGAGGCTGATAAAAATACCATAACGATTTGGCACGATAAAGAAGATGCAGTGGCGGAAGTCCTTCAGAAGAAACTGGAGGAGCTGGAACCGGATGTGCATGTGGTACTGGAAAAGAAAAGCGATTTGACGGAAAGCTTAAAGATGATCGGAAGTGATCCAAAGGCGGCACCTGATATGTATTTCTTTGCGCATGATAAGATTGGAGTATATGCAGAGATGGGGATCCTTGCACCGATTACGGATATTATTCCAAAAGAAGAGTTGAATGTATATATGGACAATACTTTGGAGGCAGCTACATATAAAGGCGAAATTTACCAGCTTCCTGTCTATTATGAGACTTTACTGTTTATGTATAACAGGCGTTATATGAAGGATGATGAAGTGCCAAAAACTACGGAAGAACTTTATCAGTATATGCAGGATAATACAGCTGGCGGACACTATGGATTTGTGGAACAGCATAGTACGCCGTATTATGCAGCCGGCTGGATTAATGGCTTTGACGGAACTATTTTATCAGATGATGGTACACCGGGACTTGATTCAGAAGAAACGATAGCTGCATTAAAATATCATAAAAAATTTGTGGATTTAATGCCGGGAGAGACAGAGTATGCAACGGTAAATACATTGTTCAAGGAGGGAATGGCTCATTCTACAATTGCTGGTCCTTGGCTTGTTCCAACAGTAAGAGCGAACGGAATGGATGTCGGGGTTGCATCGATGCCGGTAATTGATGAGACAGGAAATCCAATTTCTCCGTATATGGGAGTACAGGGAATTCATGTGTTAAAAAATGCGGCAGAGAACAAAAAGAGTGCTGTAGAAAAAGTGCTTAGAGCTCTGATGGATCCGGAAGTGGAAGTTGATCTTGCAAAAGCAAGTGGATGTGCACCGGCAATGGAAAGCTGCTATGAAATGGATGAAGTAACTTCTGATGAAGTTGTTATGGCAATGCGTGATACAGCAGAACATGCAATCCCAATGCCAAATGTCCCAGAAATGGATGTTATGTGGACGGTTGTTGGCAACCTTCTGACGGATGTAAATATGAGTGGAAAAGATGTAACAGAAAGTGCAAAGGCGGCGCAGCAGGAGGCACTGCAGTTGATTGAAAGTATGAGGTAACAAATTGAAGAAAAAAAATAAAAAAGAAATGCTGTTTGCTTATTCCTGGTCAGCACCATCTTTAATACTTATTCTGCTAATTGTAATCTTTCCGATTCTGTATACCGGGTATATTTCATTGACGAATATGAATGTATATCATTGGAATAACTATGCATTGATCGGACTAAAAAATTATAAGGATGCTTTGCTGGTATTGGATAATGGTTTCATTCAGGCATTTTTGGTTACGATATTATGGACGGTTGTAAATATGGTTTTGCAATTGATCATTGCCTTTTTATTGGCAAACCTTTTGAATTTAAAGCGTCTGCGGTTGCGAAATGTTTACAAGACGTTATTGATATTTCCATGGGCAATGCCTGGATATGTATCAATTCTTCTCTGGAAGACGGGAATGTTCAATTCGCAGTTCGGTTTATTGAATCAGTGGTTGGCGAAATATAATATTGGACCTGTAAAATGGCTTGGTAGCGATGGTATGGCATTTTTATGCTGTACCACTGTAAACCTCTGGCTGGCACTTCCGTTTATGATAACAATTATGGATGGTGCTCTGCAAAGTATCGAAAAGAGTTTTTACGAAAGTGCAGTTTTAGATGGCGCAACATGGTTGCAAAAAATGTGGTATATTACGATTCCGATGATAAAACCGATTATTGCACCATCGGTTGTGATTACGACGTTTACAACATTTAAACAGTTTGACATTATCTTTCTGCTGACGCAACAGGTGGGAGCAAAGACTGGGTCTAATCTGCAAACGATTCTGACTTATGCATATGAAAAAGCGTTTATTACAAACAATTATGGTTATAGTTCTGCAATATCTATGATTATATTTGCAATTCTTATCGTATTTTCTGTATTAACGAATATGAAACCAAAGGAGGAGACGAAATAAGATGAAAAAGCGAACCAAAGAAAATATCGGACTAGTCATTGCCAATATCGTACTTATCCTATTGTGTTTTATGGTATTAATTCCAGTTTTATATGCTTTTTCGGTATCACTTAATGCAGATAACAGCCTGCTGAGTGCAAATTTTTCGTTCTTGCCAAAGCATTTTACATTGGCAAATTATAAAGCAGTATTTACCGAAAAACCGATTATGCTATGGTTGAAAAACAGTCTGGTATTAGCAATTGTTACTCTGGGTATTTCTCTTGGAACCGGAATTCCTGCAGCCTATGTTTTTTCCAGAAAAGATTTCCCGGGAAGAAGGGCCATTCTTAGGATGTTAATATTGCTGTATGCATTTCCTTCGTTACTTTCTATGACGGCATTGTATAAATTATTGTCACCAATGGGATTGATCAATACCAGAACAGGACTGATTATTGTATATACAGGAACGATGGCTGTGTTTGCGTTATGGAATATGAAAGGATATTTCGATACCATACCAGTAGAAATAGAAGAAGCGGCAATGATTGATGGTGCAACACAATTGCAATTGGTAACCAAAATTGTCTTGCCTCTCGCAAAACCCACTATAGCAGTAACAGCTATGATGGTTCTCATCTATGTGTGGAATGAATATATTTTTGCAATTAATTTTATGACGGGGTCGGATACTTATACATTGGCAGCAGGATTATATTCCCTGCAGGCAACAGAGATGAGTGGAAGCTGGCCAATATTTGCAGCAGCCTCTATTGTGGTATCGATTCCGATTCTGATCGTGTTTTTTGCACTTCAGAAGAATATGACAACCGGACTTACCTCCGGAGGAGTAAAAGGATAAGAAAGGCTGGGCAGAAAATGAATAAAAGTGCAATTTTACATATACCTATGTCACAGTATGCGTATGGCACAGATGAAGAGCATGTGACAATTCGACTTCGTACAGCAAAAGATGATATCAGACGATGCCGTCTCTATTTTGGAGATCGGGCATGTCGTCTGACTCCGGTTATTTTTACGGAAGCAGAAATGCATGTAGTGGCAAGTAGTGAATTGTTTGATTATTATGAAGTGAAGTTGTCACATCCATATAAGCGTTTGTGCTATTATTTTTGTTTGGAAAGCGAGAGAGAAAAGATCTATTATTATGGAGATTTTTTCAGCACAAAGTTAGTAGATGACAGGTCAGAGTATTATCAGCTTCCATTTAATCATAGAGCGGATATTGTGAGACCGCCGGAATGGGCAAAAGATTCAGTAATTTATAATATTTTTCCGGACAGTTTTGCTACAGATACAACTTATATTAGCGGGAAAAAAACAGAAAAAATTTTTGATGGAAATGTCGTAAGGGGAAAACTTGGGGGCTGTATTAATGGTATTACCAAAAATGTAGACTATCTTAAGAATTTTGGTGTGAATGCAATTTACATCAATCCGATATTTGCGGCAGGAGAATATCATAAATATGATTTGTTGGATTATTTTCATATAGATCCTTGTTTTGGTTGTAATGATGATTTTAAGAAATTGGTAGATACTTTTCATGCCAATGGAATTCGGGTTATTATTGATGGTGTATTTAACCATTGTGGCTGGCATTTTCCGGCGTTTGAAGATGTTGTGCAAAAAGGAGAGCAGTCGGATAAAAAAGACTGGTTTTATGGATTGCATTTTCCGGTTGTACGTCCTGAGAATCTGGAAGAATATCCAAATTATGAGTGTTTTGGATATGAGCGTATGATGCCGAAACTTAATACAGCAAATCCGGAAGTTGCGGACTTTATCTGTAAAGTGGGTCGATATTGGGTTGAAAAATTTCATATTGATGGATGGAGATTAGACGTGGCAAGTGAGATTAACGATGCTCTGTGGCGTAGATTCTATCAAGAAATAAAAGAAGTAAATCCAGAAGCCATCTTGATTGGAGAGGTTTGGGAAACGGCAAATCACTGGTTAGATGGAACTATATTTGATTCTACAATGAATTATGATTTCCGGAAGCATTGTAAACGATTTTTCGGAGAAGAAAGCATAAGTAGTGAAGCCTTCGATGGCCGAGTTACTGATATGAGAATGAGATATCGGGAGCAGACCGTTTTTGCACAACTGAATTTATTAGACAGCCATGATGTGAGCAGATTTTTTTCCCTATGTAATGGAAATGAACGTCAGTATAGGCTGGCGCTTATTTTTCAGATGACATTTCCAGGAATGCCGTCCATCTTTTATGGAGATGAGCTTGGATTGGAAGGAATTCAAGAAGCTGACTATCGACAGCCTATGCCTTGGAATAAAGTAAAAGCTTATAAAGAAAATGAATCCGATTCTCTTTATGTATTTATGCGAAACCTAATTTATTTAAGAAGAAGTGAAAATGTATTACGCAGAGGGGAATTTCGAACTGTATATACTCAGAAAAATGGGGGTCTTTATATTTATGAAAGATATAGTACACAAGAGCGAATTCGTGTTATCATAAATAGAAATCAAGAATCTGTGGGTATTGGGGCATTTTTAATAAAATCAGGCAATGGTCAGAGTGAAATACTAGCAGAGCATGGACGCATAGGATGTAAATTAGAGGGTTATGGTTATATACTTGTAAAGGAAAAATAAAAAGAATGCCATAGCAGGAAGGGTAGAAAATGGCAGTTACGATTAAGGATGTGGCAAAGCAGGCAGGGGTATCCACTGCGACAGTTTCAAAGGTGATGAATGGCTCTTATTCTATTTCACAGGAGACCGTAGATCGAGTTAAAAGGGTCATGCAGGAATTGGATTACCATCCAAATCTGCGGGCAAGAAATTTTGTGAAGCAATCTACAAAGACCATTGTATTTGTGACTTCGCTCGGAAAAAATGCAGGATTTTCCAATCCATATATGTTTGAAATGGTATGTGGGATAGAACATGTTCTGACAGAAAAAGGATATAGTCTTATTTTAAAAAGCATGTCTTCCATAGAGGCAAGAGACTATATTCACAGGGCGGCAGAAGAAAAAGAAGCAGATGGTTATATCATACATGCGGCTGTTATTTCAAAGGAACTGGATGAGATGATTTTTCAAGAAGCTATTCCTCACCTTGTAATTGGCAATCCAAATTTTACAAGTCATTTTTGTTGGATTGATATTGATAATCGTCTTGCAGGAGAATTGGCAGCCAAGCATTTGCTGGAGCAGGGATGTCAGTCATTGGGATTTATTGGAGGAACGGAAGAAGATAAGATTTCCATGCATCGTCTGGATGGTGTTTTGTCTGTCCTAAATGAACATGATGTATTGGTTCCGAAGGATTATGTGCAGCGTGGAGAGTCTCAGTGTGATAGTGGATATGAAATGACAAAAGAGGTTCTTTCCGGTAAGGCAAGACCTGATGGTATTATCTGTGCAAACAATTATATTGCTTATGGCTGCGTTAATGCTCTTCACCATGCACAAATAGAAATACCAACCGATATAAAGGTTATAACTTTTGATGATTATCCGTTTTCCCAGATATTGAAACCGCAATTAACAGTGGTAAACATTGATATGTATGACATGGGAATACAAGCAGGAAAGTATATTCTACAGAAAATCAGAAAGCCAAATCTATATGCCCAATCTTATATTACTATACCGACATTGATTGTGCGGCAGTCAACTTAATAGAAAAACCTGGTATTATGATGCAGATCAAAAAAATATGATTCATTAAGTTTCAAGTATACACGTGGGAGTGAAGGCTCTCGGTTGTATACTTGGAGCTTTTTATTTTGGAGTAAACGACAATTCTTTTTATTAAAAATGGAAGACTTAATCAACCTAGGCCGATGGCAATTGGGATTTATACGGTGCGCTTATTTGCCGTTGTTTTATGTTCTGACCTATAACAGTTCGGATAGCGCTTTTGACAGAGCTTCGCATGCACAAGGAATTTCGTCTTCTTCTAGAGAGCTAAAGCCCAGTAGAAAGATATCTTCAGAAGTTGGTCTGGAATGAAAATACTGTTGTACACCATAAATGGAAATCTCTTTATTCTTTAGCGCATCAATGAGCTTTTGCTGGTTGGTGCAGTTACGGATGCGGACAATGATATGAGAGCCAGCTGGGGTGTCCACAATATCCATATAAGAAGAAAGAAATGTATGTATGGATTTTAACAAAAGGTTGTATTTGTGTTCATTTATCTTTACAAGTTTGCGAAGGTGTCGTTCAAAATCTTCAGAAGCAATAAAATTAGATAAGGCAATCTGATTAAAAGAAGGTAGAGCAGAATTAAAATAGCGGTACATCTGCTCATACTTATCCAAAAGGGAGTATGGGAGAATGAAAAAGGCAGTCCGCATGGATGGAGTCAGGATCTTGGCAAAGGTATTAAAATAAATGACATGGTCATAGTGGTCAAGAGACTGTAAAGATGGAATCGGTCTGGTCTGATGCGGAAATTCGCTGTCGTAGTCATTTTCTATGATGTAGGCATCATTTTTAATTGCCCATTCTAAAAGTCGTAATCGGTTACTGACCGGAATTGTGCGACCGGTAGGAAACTGATGGGATGGCATAACATGAAGAAGGTTACAGCAGGAGTTAAAGAGCTGGTCAATGTCAATGCCGTTTTCCACAACAGGAATCGGAAAAAGTTCATATCCGTTCTGGAGGAAGATATTCCGGATTCCATTGTGGGATGGCTCTTCGTAGGCAATGCGATGCTTCTCTGCTGGAAGCAGCCGGCTGATAATTTCAATGCCGTATTGGGTGCCAGGCACGAGGATTACCTGTTCTGGGTCACAGTGAACTCCTCGATTACGGTTCAGATAATGACAGATATTGGAACGGAGTTCATAGTTTCCTTTATTGGATTCGTATTGAATTTTCTTTTGATTTTCCTCCTGAAGCAGTGCATTGTTGACATACTGCCGCCACAACTTCCACGGAAAAAGATGGGAGTATACTACATCATGCTTGAAATCATAGCGGATAGGTACTTCTTTTGGTGCAGGATTTTTTCCAGAAACAGCGGGAGAAGTTTTCTTTTTGGGAACAGAAATCACAGGAAGGGTATCCAAGAAAGTATTGGAGATATCCTCCACATAGTAACCGGAGCCCGGAATAGAGCGGACATAGCCCTCTGCTGTTAATTGCAAATATGCTTTTGATACCGTATTTAAGCTTATATTAAGTTTCTCGGAAAGCGTCCGAATTGGTGGAAGAGCCGAGTTTTTCGGTAGAGAGCCGTTGGTGATTTCTTCAATGATAGAAGTATATAACTGCTGATAGAGCGGAGCTGAATCCGCTTTGTTAACATAGATCATAAAATCTTCTCCTTTACGTCAGTGGATACAGTGTTTTTCAGGGCAATAGCGATACCATTTACAAATAATAGATAATTTATTATATAGTTGCGTAAAATTCTTTTCAATAGTAAAAACAAAATTGTAACCATGAAAAAAACAAAAATTGTAACTTTTCGAATAACAAAATTAATGATATGCTCAGTACAACAAAAAAAGAAAACAAATCAACGATGGAGTTGACCAGGGAAAACCTGTGTTAACTCTATTTTTTTTTACACGAGCAACAAGAAAGGGGTGAATTTCAATGGCTGAAAGCAGAAAACGTCAGATGTCCGTATTTGTATTATTAATATTAGCAGCAGGAACCGTGTATAAAGTTCCATATCTGAAAGCTGTTTTTTATGATCAGTTGGTAGCAAGCCTTGGTATTACCAATACACAGCTTGGAATTCTTTCATCTTTCTATGCAGGTGTCAAGATGCTAATTTATATTCCATGTGGAATTATAGCAGACCGGCTGGACACAAAGAAATGTCTTGTTTTTTCTTTATTGGGCGAGGGAATCTTAACTGGTGTTTATGCCTTGCTTCCATCCTTTGGAATTCTGGAATTGATACAGGCACTGTTGGCACTGGTAAATGTATTTTTCTGGACTTCTTTTATTAAGAGTATTCGAATCTTAGGTAAGAATATGGCACAGGGCAAAATCTTCGGATTAAGCGAAGGCTTTCGTGGAATTACCGGTTCCATAGCCACATTCATTGCATTAAAATGCGTATCCATGATGGCAGAGACTACACACTCCATCCGCGGAGCACTGCTTTTCTATGGAGCGTTGTATCTGGTGATAGGAATTCTCATTTTGTTTTTGTATCCAAACGATATGGAAGAAGATGCAGACCATCACCAGACTTGGGCAGATTACATGGCAGTCTTTAAGAAGCCGGCAATCTGGATGGTATCCCTTTTGATTTTTACTACATACAGCATGCAGGTAGCTTTTGAATATACCACAACTTATATGACACAGGTGCTGGGAATCGCAGCAGTTACCGTTGGAACCATAGCAACCATCCGGGATAATATCTGCGGAGTGATTGGAGCACCGTTAGCAGGTGTTTATGCAGACCGGGTGAAATCTTCCACAAAAGTGATTTCCTGGTTAATCGTAGTAGAAATTGTTTTATCCATTGTACTTTTCTTAAGTCCTGAGACACCAAAGATTGCATATGCCGCAATGGGATTTGTGCTGGTGTTCAGCGTGGTACTCCATGGAGTCCGCGGAGTATATTATTCGACAATGTCAGAAACCGGAATTCCGGTTTCCATGACGGCAACCGCAACGGCCATAGTAGCAGTGCTTGGTTATACACCGGATATGTTTATATCACTCTGGTGTGGTCATATCTTAGATGCTTACGGCTATGAAGTCGGTTTCAAAAAAATATTTGCAATTATAGTTATCTTCGGAATAATCGCATGGGGCATCAGCCTTGTAATGCTTCGCTATCAGAAATGGCTGTCGGCAAAGCAAAAATAAAATAGCTTTTACGAGATTTCCTGTTTCCCGGGATGAGCAGGAGCCTCTGTAAATAGAAATAAAAAGTAAAGGAGATTTTCTTATGAGCGATGCAAAATCAAATAAGATGAAAAAGTGGATTGGTTTTATTATCCTGACACTTGCAGCAGGTTTAATTTACCGTGTCCCGTATTTAAAAACAGTATTTTATGACAACATGGTATCCGACTTCGGACTTACAAATACACAGATTGGTTTATTAATGACTGTGTATTCTTTAACAAAGACAATTCTTTATATTCCAGGTGGTATTCTGGCAGATAAATTTGATAACCGGAAAATGTTACTTGGCTCCACCGGACTATTGGCAATTTTAACATTCTGGTATGCAACTTCCCCTGGATTTGCTGTATTGAGAGTAATTTATTTCTTCCTGGCAATTTCAAACGTGTTATTCTGGGTATCCTTTGTAAAGGCTGTCCGTTTGTTTGGCTCAGAAGATGAGCAGGGTTCTGTATTCGGTTACAGCGAAGGAATCCGTGCAGTAGCAGGCTTAATTATTAACTTTGCAGCACTTGGTATTTTAGGTGTATACATTTCATCTACCTGCCCGTTACGTTATGTATTAATCTTCTATGGCATCGTATATGTGATTATGGGAGTATTTATGTTCTTTCTGCTTCCGCATGATGATAAGAAAGAAAATGTTGCAACTTCCTTTAAGGATTACATCAACGTATTGAAAGTACCAAGTGTATGGCTGGTAGCAATCTTAGTATTATGTGCATACAGCGTACAGGTTGCAGCAGAATATACAACAACATACCTTACAACCGTATTTGGTATGAGTGCAGTAGTAGCCGGAATTGTAGCAACCATCCGTTCTTATGGAATTGGAATTTTTTCCGCACCAATCATTGGAAAGATTTCTGACAAAGTAGGATCTTATACCAAGACATTAATCGGTTTATTTGTTATTGAGATTATCTTTGGTATTGCATTAATTGCAATTCCTGGAAAACCGAACTTCTTAATCCTTGCAATCGTTGTAGTGCTGGCTCTTGCAACTGTTTACTATGCAGTTCGTGGTGTGTACTATGCGACCATGGGGGAAGCAGGCGTTCCGGTAGCAATGACAGGAACCGCAACAGGTATTATTTCTGTTATCGGATATTTACCGGATTCTTATGAGAATACAATTTTAGGCAACTTCTTAGACAAATATGCAGCAGGCGGTTTCAACTATGTATTTGGAACCATCGTAATATTTGCATTACTTGGAATCGGCGTATGTTTTATCATCCGTTTCGTTGGAAAAAGAAAAAAAGCTCAGACTGAGAAATAGAGGAAATTGATATGAAAATAGCAATTACCTGCCACTATGCATCGCTTCCAGAGGATCATCCTACCTGGAAGCGGGCAATAGAAGCAGCAGAAGTAGTATTAAGTGAAAAAGTAAATTTAAGTAAAGAAGAACTTTGGGATTTTGTTTCCGATGCAGATGCATTAATTTCCGGAACAGATTTCATCAAAGAAGATGTGATTGCAGAGCTTCCGGACTGCTTAAAGGTAATATCAAGACCTGCAGTAGGGTATGACAGAGTAGATATTAAAGCTGCCAGAGCCCGTGGCATTGATGTATGCAATGCACCTGGAACCAACAGCAACGCAGTAGCAGAATTGGCAATGGGGCTAATGCTGTGCTGCGCAAGGACCCTTCCGTATCATTTCGCTAATACGAAGCAGAAATTATGGAAGAATGACAGAAATGGAATGGAGCTTACCGGAAAGACACTTGGAATCTTAGGATTAGGTGCAATCGGAAAAGAACTGGCAAAGAAAGCGGCTGCATTTGGCATGAAAGTATTAGGCCATAGCCGCCATATTGATGAAGCATTTTGCAAAGAGTATGGAATCATTCCGGCTGACCGGGAGACCATTTTGCGGGAAAGCGATGTCATTTCCCTGCATATGCCACAGACTCCGTTGACAAAAGAAAGTATCAATAAAGAAGCATTTGCACAGATGAAAAAAGGAGTCATTTTAATTAATACATCACGAGGCTATCTTGTAAACCGTGCAGATTTGATTGATGCCATAAAGGCAGGAATTGTAGCATCCTATGGAACAGATGTTATGCAGGAGGAACCACCAGAGGCAGATGATCCACTGTTTTCGCTGGATGAGGTTGTGATAACACCGCATATGGGGGCATCCACAGAGGAAGCACACATTAAAATGATGGATATGGCAATGACGAATGCACTGGATATTCTGGAAGGAAAGTCTTGTAAGAACATTGTAAACTAAGGGAGGAAAAGAAACATGGAAGAGACATTAAGAGATGGTCTGAATGACCAGATTTTATCAATAGAGGTATCACTGATTCGAAAATTTGATGAGCAGACCAGTGATGTGCCGGATATTTTGAAATTGACATTAGGAGAGCCGGATTTTAATACGCCGGAACATATCAAACAGGCAGCACTTAAGGGCATAGAAGAAAACTTTACCCATTACACCGCCAATGCCGGAATGCCGGATTTGCTAAAGGGTGTGGCAGCGTTTATGAAGAAAAAATATAATCTGAATTATGACCCTGCCAGTGAAATCTTAACAACTGTCGGAGCAGAGGAAGGTGTAGCGGCATCTATTTTAACTGCACTGAATCCAGGAGATAAAGTAATTGTGCCATCCCCGATTTATACCGCCTATGTTCCTTTGATTCGTCTGGCGCGAGCAGTACCGATTACCGTAGATACCAGTGATACCGGAATGGTGCTGACACCGGAACGGTTGGAGCAAGCAATTGAAGAAAACGGTGGAGATATCAAAGCAATTGTATTGAATTATCCGAGTAATCCTACCGGAGTAACTTATTTAAAAGAAGAGCTTGCAGCATTGGCTGAAGTAATCAGAAAGCATCACATGCTGGCTATCTGTGATGAGATTTACAGTGAATTAACCTACGGCGATGAACCACATCATTCCATGGCAGAATTTGCCAAGGAAAATACCATTGTAATCAATGGATTATCCAAGTCTCATGCCATGACAGGCTGGCGTGTCGGATTTATCCTAGCAAGTGCTGATATCATCAAAGAGATTCGTAAGACGCACATGTATCTGGTATCCAGCACCAGCTCCATTTCCCAGAAGGCAGCATTAGAGGCTGTAACAGCAGGCATAGATGATGCATTGGAAATGAGAAAGGAATATCATAAACGAAGAGATTTCTTATATGAAAAATTAAGCGCATTGGGATTTGAAATTGCAAGACCAAACGGAGCCTTTTACATCTTTGCAAAGATTCCTGCAGGACAGATTCAGGATAGTATGCAGTTCTGCGTCGACCTGGCAAAGAAAGCACATCTTTCTGTGATACCTGGCATTGCCTTTGGCAAAGAAGGTGAAGGATATATTCGTATCAGCTATGCGGCAGCCATGGAGAAGTTAGAGGAAGCCATGAGCCGGATGGAAAATTATATTCTAGGAAAATAATCTTTTATAATGAAAGACTTACCAATACTTGAAAAAAGCGTTGGCAGGTCTTTTTTATTTATTAAAAAATACTACAAAACCGATTGACATACTAGGAATATAGGGATATAATACAAAACATAAAAATGAAAGGAGACATGACAAGATGAGAAACGTAACGACTTTAAACAACATGTGTATGTGCTGTCGAATGCTGTACTCCCAGGCAGATCATATGGCCGGGTGTCTGGCTCGTTTGTCATGCACCTGTATGCAATAATTTGTTAGGACAGATTAGTGTAAGCCATCGCCTGGGAGTAACATCCGGGCTTTTTCTTTGCAAGAGGAAAGGAACCCAGAAGAAAAGTGAGCTTACAATATACAGAAAAAAAGAAAGAAAATGAGGATTGGGAATATGAAAAAGAATTTTTTGAAAAAGTTAGTAACAGGTATTCTGGCGGCAACCCTGGGAGTTACAGCTCTGGCAGGTTGCGGATCAGCCAAGACAGCGGATAAGGGCGATAAAGTTTATCGTACACTTGATGAAATCAAAGACAGTGGCGAGATCAACATCGGTGTTTTCTCCGACAAAAACCCATTCGGTTATGTAGATGATAACGGTGATTATCAGGGATATGATGTTTACTTTGCAGACCGGGTCGGAAAAGATCTTGGGGTAAAAATCAACTATGTATCCACCGAGGCAGCAAACCGTGTCGAGTATTTACAGACCGGAAAGGTAGATATCATTCTTGCAAACTTTACCGTAACCGATGAGCGTGCAGAAAAAGTAGATTTCGCACTTCCATATATGAATGTAGGACTCGGTGTAGTATCCCATAAAGATCATGTGATCAAAAGTCTCGATGAGATCGGGGCAGATGATCAGGTAATTGTAATTTCCGGAACTACAGCGGAAACTTATCTGGAAAAGAATAATCCGGATATCAAACTTCAGAAGTTTGATACCTATGCCGCAGCTAAAACTGCTTTTGAGAACGGAACCGGAGTTGCATGGGCAAACGACAACACAGAGGTTATTGCTTATGCACAGGAGAATGAAGGTTATGTGGTAGGAATTTCTTCACTTGGCAGTCAGGACAGCATTGCGCCGGCAGTTTCCAAAGGAAACAGCACATTGCTTGACTGGCTTAACAGCGAGATCAAGAGTCTTGGCAAGGAGAATTTCTTCCATGCAGATTATGAAGCAACACTGGCAGACACATACGGTGCAGATTATGAGGACACACTGGTAATTGAAGGTGGCAGAGACGCAGCAGAGGCTGATACATCCGCAACGGAAACAGGAAAATTAGACATTACACCGGGAAACGGAGAGACCATTAAAGTAGCAGCATCCCCGATTCCGCATGCAGAGATTTTAGCAAAAGCAGCAGATATTTTAAAGGATTACGGATATGATCTTGAAGTAACGGAATTTGATGATTATGTACAGCCAAACCTTGTTGTAGAGTCCGGCGAATTTGATGCAAACTATGTAGAGCATTTACCATATTTAAAGAGCTTTAACAAAGAGCAGGGAACCCATCTCGTAGATGCGGGTGACATCCACTATGAGCCGTTTGGCATTTATCCGGGAACCAAAAGCAAACTTGAGGACGTTGCAGACGGAGACCGTATTGCGATTCCAAACGATACCACAAACGAAGCGAGAGCACTCCTGTTACTGCAGGACAACGGCCTGATCAAATTAAAGGACGAAACAAGTCTTACCGCAACCGTAAATGACATTGCAGAAAATCCGCACAATCTTGAGTTTGTAGAGCTTGAGGCAGCACAGGTTGCAAGAGTTGTAAACGAAGTCCAGTATGTAGTATTAAACGGAAATTATGCACTTGAGGCAGGATATTCTGTAGGAAAAGATGCCATCGCATACGAGGCAAACGATTCCATCGCGGCAAAGACATATGTAAACATCATTGCCGTAGAGAAAGGAAACGAAAACAGCGATAAGATCAAAGCACTTGTTACAGTACTCAGATCCGATGAGATCAAGAAATTTATTGATGATACTTATGACGGTGCAGTTATTTTCTACGAAAAATAAACATGGAAAGGGAAGGAGGGTGAAATTCCCTCCTTCGTCACTGGTGAAAACATGAGCGAAATTGAAATCAGAAATCTGACAAAAACATTTGACATAAAAGGACGCAAGGTTCATGCGTTAAAAAATATCAGCCTTTCCATCGAACAGGGAGATATTTTCGGAATCATCGGAATGTCCGGAGCCGGAAAAAGTACGCTGGTGCGTTCCATTAATTATCTCGAAAAACCGACAGAAGGACAGGTACTGATCAATGGTGTGGATCTGGCAGATCTGACCGAAAAGCAGCTTCGTAAAAAGCGGAGCGAGATCGGCATGATCTTTCAGAATTTTAATCTTCTGGAGCAGAAAAATGTTCTGGACAATATCTGCTTTCCTCTTGAGATTGCAGGCGTAAAGAAGAGAGAGGCAAGAAAGCGTGCCGCGGAACTTTTAAAAACGGTTAATCTTGAAGAAAAAGCAAAGGCATACCCATCACAGCTGTCCGGTGGACAGAAGCAGCGTGTAGCCATTGCAAGAGCGCTGGCAACCAATCCGAAGATTCTGTTGTGTGATGAGGCAACCAGTGCGCTGGACCCACAGACCACTGCAGCAATTTTAAAGCTGTTGAAAGAGATTAACGAAACACTTGGAATTACCATTATTATCATTACACACCAGATGTCGGTTGTGACGGAGATCTGTAAGCGTGTTGCGATTATAGACAGCGGAAATCTGGTGGAAGAAGGGCTTGTAGGAAAAATCTTTGAAAATCCGCAGTCCGATGCGGCAAAGGAACTGATATCCGGTAAAGAGATCCGTTATACACCGGTACAGAATCTGGATGCCGAGCGGAAGATAAGGATTGTATTTCAGGAGAATTCCGCATTTGAGCCGGTGATTTCGAATATAATTTTAAAATACCAGGTTCCGGTCAATATTTTAAAAGCAGACACCAAAAATGTGAGCGGCAAAGCGGTCGGGGAAATGATTCTTGGTCTGCCGACAGGAAAAGAAACACAGGATGAAATCATTGCGCATCTGAAGGAGCGCGGACTGACTGTGACGGAGGTGACAGAAAATGTTGGATGAGAAAGTAATACAAATGATTGCAGAAGGTATCAGAGATACCTTGTATATGACTCTGCTTTCGACTATTATAGGATATGTGATCGGATTGCCGTTTGGAATTCTGCTTCATGTCACAAGTGAAAAGGGACTGCATCCGAACCGGATTATTTACCGGATCGGAGATTTTATCTGTAATATCATCCGCAGCATCCCGTTTCTGATTCTGCTGATCCTGCTCATTCCGTTTACACGGCTTATTGTAGGAAAAAGTTATGGATCAACAGCAACCATCGTACCTCTTGTTATCTGTGCAGCACCATACATTGCCAGAGTGGTGGAATCGTCTTTAAACGAGGTGGATGCAGGAGTCATTGAGGCGGCAAAAGCCATGGGTGCAAGCAATACCCAGATTATCTTTAAAGTGCTTCTTGTCGAGGCAAGAACATCTCTTATAAACGGAGCAACAATCACGACGGGACTGCTCCTTGGATATTCCGCAATGTCAGGAACCGTTGGCGGCGGCGGACTCGGAGATATCGCCGTACGGTACGGTTATTACCGCTGGCAGACCGATATTATGGTTGTCACGGTTGTGCTGCTGATTATTATTTTCCAGATTATCCAGAATCTCGGAACACGGTTGTCCGTTCGATTAGATCATAGAAAGCGTTAGGATGCGATAGCATGAATTTTAATGTAATATTTGATTATATGCCGATGTATACAAAGGCATTTTTGCTGACAATAAAGATAGGATGGATCGGAATTGCATTGTCCGTAGGAATTGGAATTGTTGCAGCATTTATTCTGCATTTTAAGATCCCGGTTCTCTCACCGATTATCAAAGCGTATGTGGAACTGTTTCGTAACACACCGCTTCTGGTGCAGCTGTTTTTTATCTATTTCGGACTTCCGAAAATCGGAATTTCCATATCCGCGGATGTGTGCGGAGCGGTGGGACTTGGACTTCTGGGCGGAAGTTATATGGCAGAAAGCTTTCGAAGCGGTCTGGAGGCGGTTGCGCCTTCGCAGACAGAATCTGCACTGGCACTGGGAATGAACCGGCTGCAGTTGTTCCGGTTTGTGATTCTTCCACAGGCATTGTCCATCAGTGTACCGGCAATTGTGGCAAATATCATCTTTTTACTGAAAGAAACCAGTGTATTTTCCGCGATCAGCCTGATGGATCTGATGTTTACCGCAAAAGACCTGATCGGACTGTATTACAATACCACGGAATGTCTGGTTCTGCTTGTTGTATTTTATATCATCATGCTGCTTCCGGTATCCGTTTTGGGAAGTTTGATTGAACATAAAGTAAGATATCGCATGTTTGGAGATTAAAGATGGGATTTGAAATTTTATTAAAAGGAAATAATATGCTTCGGCTTTTGCAGGGACTCTGGGTAGCACTCCGGATCAGTCTGATTTCCGTTGTGATCAGCATTGTGCTTGGAATTCTGGTCGGAATGTTGATGACATCGAAAAATAAAGTAATTCAGGTGATTACAAGAGTTTATCTTGAGATCGTGCGTATTATGCCGCAGCTGGTGCTTTTGTTTATTGTATATTTCGGTGCGACAAAAGCAATGGGCATCAATCTTTCAGCGGAGGCTGCCGCCATCATTGTTTTTGTCTTCTGGGGCGTTGCAGAGATGGCAGATCTGGTCCGGGGTTCTTTGATCAGCATCCCGAAAATTCAGTATGAAAGCAGTGAATCGCTTGGTCTCAGCCGCGGACAGACCTACCGGTATGTGATCATTCCGCAGATTATACGCAGGATGATTCCCCTTTCGATCAATCTGATTACCCGAATGATCAAAACAACAAGTCTTGTTATGATGATTGGAATCGTGGAAGTACTTAAAGTAGGACAGCAGATTATAGAGGCAAACCGCAAGACCAGTCCAAACGCAGCATTTGCTATATTTGCAACAATCCTTCTTTTGTATTTTATCGCCTGCTGGCCGATAAGCTGCCTTTCAAAATATCTTGAGAAACGATGGGAGAACTGATATGGACGAAATATTGAGCATCAAAAATTTAAGCAAACGATATGACGATATAAGTGTTTTGGAAAACATCAATCTTTCCGTGAAAAAAGGGGAAGTGGTCGTGATTGCCGGACCGTCCGGCTGTGGAAAAAGCACATTGCTCCGATGCCTGAATGGATTAGAGGAGATCCAGGAGGGAGAGGTTTTATTGGATGACGAGGTTGTAAATCCAAACAAAAAGAATCTCAGTAAAAACAGGGAAAAGATCGGCATGGTATTCCAGAGTTATGATCTGTTTCCACATCTGACGATTCTGCAGAATGTGACGCTTGCTCCCACCAAAGTGAAAAAAAGAGACCGTGCAGAAGTAGAACAGGAGGCGCTCGCTCTGTTGGAGAGGGTAGGATTGCTTTCCAAAAAAGACAATTATCCGAGACAGCTTTCCGGAGGACAGAAGCAGAGGGTGGCGATTGTGCGCGCACTCATTATGCATCCGGAAGTTCTGCTTTTAGATGAGATTACCGCGGCTCTGGACCCGGAGATGGTAAGAGAAGTCCTCGATGTTGTGCTGGCTTTAGCCAGAGAGGGAAGAACCATGGTCATTGTCACACATGAGATGCAGTTTGCAAAGGCAGTAGCAGACCGCATGATTTTTCTTGAGGGTGGAAAAATCGTGGAAGAAGGAAACCCGAAAGAATTTTTCGAGAATCCAAAGACAGACCGGTTACGGAAGTTTTTACAAACTTTTACTTACGAGAGTGGAGAGGATAAAGAACGGACATACTAACAAAAAAGTTGGAGGTATGTCATGAAACCCAAAAATTATACGGATAAATCAGCGATGCTTGTAGGAACGGATGCAGATCCGGTTACCGCAGGACCAAAATATTTTGCGGAGAACACACCGGAACAGGAAAAAGAAAATGCCGCAATCCGGCAGAGCAGTATGTACAACGATAAAAACCGCGCACGCATAGATAACAACCAGTTTTTTGAAACGAGAAGTAATCCTTTGAGCAGCAAGGGGAATTGAGGATTTGCTTGACAAAGGTTCTGTCCGAACATCATAATGAATGATAGAGATATCATGTAAAACAGGACGGAGCATAGTATGAATCAGATTTGCAGGGACATTTTCCGGGCGATTCATGAGGGAAAGTGGCTGAAAATCGAATATCGGAACAAAGCGGATCAGATTACAAAATACTGGATTGGAATCCGTGATCTCGATCCGGCAAAACGTACCCTCAAAGTAGATGGTCTGCACCTCGGAATGTATACACTGGGGGAATATGACAAAATTTTTGTGGATTCCATTCTGTCCACGGAAGTCATTGAAGGAACGTACTGTCCGGAAAACAGGCAGCTGATCGAAGATATCGAGATGCATCCGGAGCGTTATAAAACTATTTTTTCCAGCTCTGCAAATCTGAAAATACTAAATTATCTGGAACTGTGTAACCGCATGGATACGACACCTTACATCACCGATTATGATCTGATCCATTATATTGATGGGGATCGTGTGAAAAACGGACGGTATGCACTTAACGATCAGCAGTTTCAGGAGGTCGTGTCAAATTTCCAGTATTCCCTGTCTCACGAAAAGAAAAAGAGCACCAATTTAAGAATTAAGAAACTGGCACTCAATGTATTGAGTATTCACACGGCGAAGGGGCTGTATGTTCTGGCATACCGGAACCTGAACCTTGATGTGAAAAACAGAGTGTTTCAGCCGGATGAAGATATCACAGTCTGCACACAGTTTGGCATTGACGGACAGACGGAAAATGCGCGTAAATTTCTGGATGCGGACGAGTACGAACTGCTGGAAGATTTTGAAAACAATCTGGAAAAAATCAAAGATGCGATTACCGGTCATGGCGGGCAAAAGCCAGTCGTAGATGATATGCCGTATGTGCTGGGGCTTGGGATGGATGTAGTGCTGAATCTGCATGACGAGTACAAAGCCATACTTGATATGTTTGAAAAGCAGCAGGTTACTTATCCAGTCAAAGCCTTCTTCGGGGAATTGTTAGAACGGCCGCGCCGCACCAAGGCGTATCCGATTGCACTGATCAATCAGAACATCAATCTGGATCAGCTGCTGGCAATCAACAACGCCATGAAATATCCGCTTGCCTACATACAGGGGCCACCGGGCACGGGAAAAACAAATACGATCATTAACACAATAGTAACGGCGTTTTTTAACAATACGACCGTTTTATTTGCGTCCTACAATAACGTTCCAATCGACAATGTATTTGAGAAACTGACGCATCTTGAGTACCATGGACAGACCATTCCGTTTCCGGTACTGCGGCTTGGAAATATAGACAAAGTTAAAGCTGCAATCAGCTACATCAACCGCCTGCGCAATCAGGTGCAGACCGTAAAAATATATACATCCACGCTCGATAAGCGCAAGGATGACCGGGTTGACCGTGCAAAACGTCTTTCTGCGAGACTGAAAGAGTATGAGGAAATTCTGGATTTAAAGGAGCGGAAAGAGACACTTTCGCATCTCATGGAATATCAGGAACATATCAAAAATGCCATGAACCTGCTCCCGTTTCAGATGGACCTGCAGGGATACCAGATGCAGAGGCTCGATCAGAGAATCCACCAGATTGGCGAAATTTCCGATTCGGATGCCTTGCAGCTTCTCGACCGCAACGAAGAAGAATTTTATCAGTATTTATTTTATACGTCTGCGCGTTATATCAAGACACTCGAAGAACCCAAATATCAGGAACTGCGGGAGATTTTAGATTCCGGAGAAAATCCAGAGACACAGGCGCGGGCATTCAACAAATACATGCAGAAATCCGAAAATGTAAAGAAGCTGCAGCGTGTTTTTCCGGTTATTATCACTACCTGCATATCGGCACATAAGATCGGGGAACCGGAGCCGCTGTTTGACATGACCATTATGGACGAGGCCAGCCAGTGCAATGTTGCGATCTCTCTTGTCCCGATTATCCGTGGAGAGAAACTGATGCTTGTGGGAGATCCGCAGCAGCTGAATCCGGTTATTCTGCTCGGAGAACTGATCAACCGCAAGCTGCGACGGCGGTATCATGTGGCAGAGGAATATGATTACAGAAAGAATTCGATTTACAAAACGTATCTGGCATGTGATGCGGTGAGTGATGAAGTGCTTTTGCGCAGCCATTACCGCTGCAACAGAGAAATTATTGGATTTAACAATAAAAAATATTACAATTCCAAACTGCAGATCTGTTCAAAAAGCAAAGAGCCGGAGCCGCTTGTCTATGTAGATGTAAAAAGCGATCGTGCCGGGATCAAAAATACATCTCCGGCGGAAGCAGACGAGGTCATTGCATACGCGAAGCAGAACACGGACAAAAGTATCGCGGTGATCACACCGTTTGTAAACCAGCGGGCACTGATCGAGCAGGCGATCAAAGAAAACCACCTCGAAAATTTAGTCTGTGGAACGGTGCATGCTTTTCAGGGAGATGAAAAGGATGTGGTGCTTTTTTCCACGGCACTGTCCGACCGCACCAATGCCGGTACCTATCAGTGGCTGAAAAACAATAAGGAACTGATCAATGTTGCAACCTCACGGGCGAAAGACAAACTTGTTCTGCTCGCAGACAGCAAAGAACTGGAGCGTCTGCATGCAGGACAGGCAGACGATGATCTTTATGAACTTGCGCAGTACATCAAAACCAACGGGAAGTCAGAGATCACGGAAAAACATATCAGTTCCCGTGCACTTGGCATCCAGCCGTTTTCTACCGCTACCGAAAATGCATTTCTCGAAAACCTGACGCATGCGCTCGAAAATATCTGGCTTTCCCAGAGTAAGTATGTGATCCACAAAGAAGTTGCCATATCGCAGGTGTTTCAGGACAACATGACATATGATGATCTGTTTTATATGGGGCGCTTTGATTTTGTTGTGTACGAAAAACAGGGAAAAAAGGAACTTCCGGTTCTGGCAATCGAACTTGACGGGAAAGAGCATTTTGAGGATGCGGTGGTGCAGGAGCGTGACCGGAAGAAAAATGCCATCTGTCAGGCACACAATATGGAGATTATACGGGTGGAAAATTCTTATGCCAGAAGGTATAATCATATTAAGGGAATTCTGATGGATTATTTTTCGAGGGTGCATTAAAAGAAAAATGCATTTTTTGTTATGAAAATATAGCAAATCCCAAAAATCAGTGCTAAAATATACACAATTCATCCGTGCAGAAATGCGGCCTTCGGGCTTTCACATGACACTTTTTTCGATAGCGTAGGCTTAGCGGTGTTATCATGTTGAAGCGGATGAATTTTTATGTTTACAGAAAAGGGAAACGTGTCAGTAAGGAGAAACTGGTGAAAAAACAAAAAGGAATGATCATCACTGCGGCCGTGTTACTTGCAGCTGCCGCAGTCGTAACCGGAAGCCGTCTGATCCGGCATCCGGAAAAATCAAGCACAAAAAAGTCTGAGGTTGCGGATCAGGAGAACAGTGAAAAAGAACAGGATCACAGGACTTCAGGGACAGAACTGAGTGAGAAAAAACAAAACATGAACGAACCGGATCATACGCAGAAAGAACAAAGTGTTGAAAATGCGGACCGTACCGGGAAAAGTATCACAGAGGAAGCGTTCTATATTTCCAAGATTCCGGACGATATTTTTGAGAAGATGCAGGGAAAATCATACAAGGCAGATTGTACCGTACCGCGGGAAGATCTCCGCTATCTTCATGTGCTCCACATGGGGTTTGACGGTCAGACAAAAGAGGGAGAACTTGTGGTAAATAAAGCCATTGCAGAGGATGTCCTTGCCATTTTCAGGCAGTTGTATGAGGCAGAATATCCCATTGAAAAAGTCCGGCTGGTGGATGAATACGATGCGGATGATGAGGCATCCATGAGCGATAACAATTCCTCTGCGTTTAATTTCCGTTTCATTTCCCACACGACAAAAATCTCAAAACACGGTCTGGGCATGGCAGTCGACATCAATACGCTTTATAACCCCTATGTAAAAACCGTCAACGGAAAGCTGTCGATTGAGCCTGCAAACGCAGAAGCATATGTTGACCGGAGTGGGGATTTTCCGCACAAGATCGATCACAATGATCTGTGTTACAAGCTTTTTACCCGATATGGATTTACCTGGGGTGGGGATTGGACACATTCGAAGGATTACCAGCATTTTGAAAAAGACTGATGGAAAGTTGTAGGGACATATAGAGAAAAAGATGTAATGTATGTCCCACTGTAAAGGAGTGGTGAGACATATAGAGAAAAAGATATAATGTATGTCCCACTGTAAAGGAGTGGTGGGACATATAGAGAAAAAGATATAATGTATGTCCTGTTGTAAAGGAGAGATGGGACATAAGAGAATAGATATTTCACATATGTCCCATGCGGACAATATGGGGGGACATAAAAGAATACATTTCCTATATATGTCCCATAAGAGCAAATGGAGAGGTCAACCAGCATTGGTGCAATTGGTGCCTGACACCATAAACTTCGTGAGCTTTCGCCGAAGGCGAAGGAAGCGCTCGAAGCCTATAAGGCAGTCAGTTGATTGGTAAATTTTAATATGCTCCATTTGGACGTGAGAGAGTGTTAAGAATCTCATGTGTTCCAAGTGGAGCTTTTTTATGGTTATTTTTATTTATATGTTGTAAAATGAAATAAATATAAAAATTTTGTATTATTTTAACCCCCTTTTTTATTTTGATTCGTCTATATAATATCAGAGATAAAAGAGAGGTTAGAAATATGGAGAAAAGTTGGATGTTAGTTGATGAAAAGGTTATTCAAGATGCAATAAACAAAGAAGAGAATGCTATAAATTTAATTTATGAACAAACGATAAATTCGGCATATTTTGTTGCACAAACCCATGCGTGTAATATTTCGTATATAAATGATATTTTGCAGGATTCTTATATTCGGGTGTTTGAACACTTGGATACACTACATGATTATACCAAATTGCAATCATGGATTAATGCTATCGTGCGAAATAAGGCATTGGATTATAATCGAAAATGTAAAGAATGGACATTTTCAGATTTAATATCAGACGGGGATGAAGAATGGGATACAGAGGATGAAAACGGTAAATTTATTCCTGAAAAAGAAGTTGACTATGTAGAAACACGAAAAATTATGATGCAGATTATTAGCGCGTTACCATCAGATCAACGTATTTGTGTGTATATGCGGTATTATGATCAACTTTCGGTAAATGAAATTGCGCAAGAACTTCAGTGTAATTCAGAAACAGTGAAAAGCCGAATTCGATACGCTAAAAAGAAGTTAAAAGAAAGCGTGCTTGAATTAGAGAAGCAGGGAACAAAGCTATATGCGATTCCGATTATTCCTTGTTTGTGCTGGATTTTTCAGGAGGAAGCAAAAGCATCGGTTTGCCCAAAGGAGGTAGCTATAGCGGTAAATAGGAACATCAGATATTGGGCGCATGAAAATATGATAGCTTCAACTACGGGAAAAGTGACATTGGCTGGAAGTAATATGGTCAAACCAATTGCAATTGGTTTATCTGTTGCTTTGGTGACCACTTCTCTCGGATATTTTGGAACTTCCGCATTTATTAGTAATAAACTCGGAAAGCGAGAATCTTTGCATGTGGCTCAATCAATGAACTCCGAAAGCGAAGGTGGAATAGAACAAAGTAGCGAGGAGTTTGAAAATAACGATGATATGCAATATGAGTTTTTCGCAGATGACATTGCATGGAAACGTTATTCGGATGCACTGTCGAATTTATTTTATGCAAATACATTTCCTGATAAAAAAGATACAGACAGTTGGCATGAAAAAATTGATGGCATGGATCCAGATAGTATAGAGTATCGATTTAGTATCCAGGATATTGATGGAGATGGTGAAGATGAATTAATGATTTACGCATATGGTGGCTATATGGCAGCGACTTTTGATGCAGTCTATAAATATGATAGTTCTGCAGATGGACTAAACAAAATGCTGGGGTTTGGAAACGAGGGCGATTTATATGAGAATGGAAGTATTGTAAGCAACGACCACGGAGCACAAACAATTTATTATTATGATAAAGAGGCACAACAATATTATGATAAAGGAACTTTTTACTTAACGGAGGCCGTGGATGAATTAGAAACATATGATTTGAATGGAAACGGTGAAATTTGTATAAAAGGCGATACAACATATTGCGATGATTCTGAATTTGATGAGATAATGGAAAAATATGCAGAAGGGGCTGTTGTAGAGAGCTTTGAAGAAATGCCGATATTGACGCATGAAACTATAGTTGATGTTGCAAAAACAGCAAGTGATAGAATTTTAGAGAGATATAAAGTCATAGCAGATGAAGAAAATGATTGGGGAATTTTGCTATTGCAACCGTATAATTGGAATTTTACGGAAGTAAGAGCTTCGTTAACGAAAGATCTAGTGGCTAACGGAATGGAATATAAGATGTTAGATGGAGAGTTTGGAAAGATGGAGGATCCTTATACGTATGGGGCTGAATACGAACTCTATGATAAAAATGAAAAAATTATCAAAGCAGAAATTGTAGATGGCGGAGGGATTACATTTTATAGACCGATAGATGGTGTGAGCGTATTTGGAAGCAAGGTTGGAGACCAAGAAGAAAAACTCTTGCATAATATGAAGGCGTTGGGCTTGTATAAAGTTAAGGAAGGCGTTTATTATTCGGGGGAATCAGAATACAATTGTGCTATTGAATATAGTGTTGATGAGAATGGTAAAATAAGCAAAATTGATTTACGTCCATATTGTAAATTCGCAGAATAAAAGCATAAGGAGTAGAGTTTATGTATTGTAGAAGATGTGGAAGACCGGTTAAAGATAATGAATTGTTCTGCAAAAATTGTGGCACAAAATTAAGAGATGAAACCGAATTACATATGATGCCTGAACGTACCAAGAAAAAAAGGAAAGGGGGTTACATAGTTGTATCAGCGTTACTTGGATTACTGTTAGGTGTTGTGGCTGCGATTGGAGTAAAGTGGAAAGATTTAAAATCACCACACGAAGTTGACTCTCAGATTATGACGAGTGAGAAACATATAAATTCGACACAGGATTTGCAGATGGAATCATCAATTGGAACCGAAACAACTGAGACAAAGTTAGAGGTGTTGAATACCGAAAATTCAAAGATGCCAGCAATTTCGATGGAAAATATTCAGCGGGTTTCAGCTAGTTCTTATTTGAAGGAAAAGAGTATTCAGCATATACCGGAACGGTTAATCGATCAAGATACAATAACTGCTTGGGTGGAAGGTGTTTCTGGAACTGGTGAGGGCGAATTTGTTTGCTTTGAGCTTGATGGTAGCTATACAATTAATGGAATAAAGATTTGGAATGGTTATCAGAAGAGTGAAGATTTATATTACAAGAATGCACGACCACAAAAACTAGAAGTGGAGTTCTCTGATGGAACATCAGAACGTCTTAAGTTACAAGATAATGTAGATGGGAGCCAAACGTTCTATTTTGATGGAAGAATTACATCATATGTAAAAATATCAATTCTTTCTACATACAAAGGAAGCAAATATGAGGATACTGTAATGTCAGAAATTGAGTTGTTTTAAAATGAAGGAGAAACAAGATATGAAAAAACGAAATATTATAAGGGGATTTCTTGTACTTGTAATGGTAGTAATGACAGGCTTTTTTATTAATCTAGAAATAACAAAAGCAGATGAGAAAAACACAGAAAATTATCATTTAATACCTTGGGATGATGGACAATCTGGTACATATTGGATGGATGGATATTTATATTGGATCGATATGAAAAAGAAAAAAATATCTAGGTATTCGGATGAAGAAATGACAAAAGAGGAAGTTCTGGTTGAGGCAGATAAGGGAACATGTATCGGCGAGTGCGGACTACTTTATGATGACATTATTTATTATGTACTTATAGATAATAAAACGCATGCAGGAAATTTGTATTCGTATAATTTGAAATCGAGAGAAAGCAATAAATTAGGAGCTGCAAGGGAATTGCAGAGACTAGAGGTACTAGTGGATGGAAAGATTTATGGATGTGGATATACGAAAACTGGAAATCCAGAGGTGTTTTTGTATGATTTAAAGGGAAAAAAGTTAAAACAGATATGCAAGAATGGTTATTTTGGACAGATTGTTGGAAAATACATTGCAATTCAGACAATTTCATCATCAGGAAAGTCTGGAATGACATTGTATAGAAAGTCTGATGGTCAGAAAATAAAAACGATTACTAGTAATTGCAGTTATTATGAGTTCATAGATAACACGTTTTATTATGTGGAACCGATTGCAGAATTTAAGTATAAGATAAAGTCTTATAACATCGAAAAAAAGAAGACGATCACATATGGAACCATAAAGGCAAATGAGTTTGGGGCAATCACTTCAAAGTATTTGTATTATAGCAATGGACCGATGATTGGAGAATGCAAATATTACAAGTATAGTTTTGCAAAGAAAAAAAGTATAAGGATTACAGAAGAAGCGTTTCAATATTAAATAAAATCAAGTATAATTATTAAAGGTTAAAGGAGGAAAAAGTTATGAAGAAAATAATTGGTAAGATTGTAAATTGGATATTGGTATGTGGTTTGCTGATAACAATGATTCCTGTTGTTACCAAAGCAGATTCAACATATACGAGAATAATGCCAGGGTACACATCTGATTTAGCAACAACAATTCCAGTTGATGGTACAGACTACGTTGCTACATTTGAATCTGGAGATATTGAAAATATGTATTTTTCTTTTGAAGTGCCGGAATCATCTGATAATTTTTATTCTATTTATTACAAGAATTTGTCGGTGGATTGTAGAACTTCATTTACGATAGAATCATCCGTAGGGGAGGTTATACATGAGTGCTCATATCTTAGGGCGTCGGATGGTTGTTATTATAATAAAAAATTGCCTTCAGGTACATATATTTTAAAAGTTCATCAAGGCAATTCAAAAAAAGGAAATATAAAAATTAATGTTTCTTCTCGAAAAGATGATGTTGGGGATTCTTGGGAAAGTGCCAAAAAAATAGTGGAAGGAAAGACTTTGCAGGGGTCATTAGATGGGGCATATGATAATGATTACTATAAATTTGTTGTTCCTGAAAATGGTACGTATGAGATTTATGCAAAAAATCTTTCTATAGCAAGTAAAACATATTTTGGCGTCTATTCTTCATCTGAAGAGTTGATGGGGGATCGAACATATATAGGGAAAAATGAGGATGGATACATTCATCTAAAATGTACTAAGGGCGACGTATATTATTTAAGATATTGTTATCAATATTCTGATTATCAGGAAAGCGATTTTGGTAATTATAAAATATATGTAAAGAATATAAAACCTAGTAAAATAAAGCGCATAAATGTAAAAAATACTAAATCTAAAGAGGTAAAGATTTCTTGGAGTAAAATTTCTGATGCAAGCGGATACGAGGTGCAGACCGCAACAGATAAAAAGTTTACAAATAGTAAAACGTTTGATGAGTCAGATGCAAATATAAAATTGTATTCTCGATCGAAAGGGACTTTTTATGTAAGGATTCGTGCATATAAGACTATTGACGGAACGACATATTATGGAAATTATTCTTCAATTAAGAAAATCAAGTTTAAATAGGGAGTATCATAGCTCCTCTTGAATAGATAATAGTTAACCTTTTGAGTAGGAGAGGCTATGTGTGAAACGGTAAGCGAAGCGATAAAGGATGAAATTAAAAAGATTCTAGTGTTTTCCATGTGGAATGTTGTGCATGCATTTAAAACGTAATCCTGAGCCAAAAGGTGGGACATAAGAGCAAACGGAAAATTTTTCCTTGACATATCTGTACAGGGGAATATAATAATCATCGAAAAGAAAATATTGTTCACCGAAATTCGTTGACGAGAACAGCATCGTATCTTATCGTTATTTTCAGAGAGCCTGTGGGTGGTGCGAACAGGTAGTAGCTGGATATGGATGATCCTCTCTAAGAAGCGGGCTGAAAGCAGACAACTGTGAGTAAACTTCGCCGGTTTCCTCCGTTATGGGATAGCATATGTTGGTATGTGAAGTGTCACAGAGTTTTTCTGTGGAATCAGGGTGGTAACGCGGATTTTATTCGTCCCTTTCCAGAGTAGTATCTGGGAAGGGACTTTTTTAATGTCTGAATTCGTTTTTCAGTGAACAGACCAAGGAGGAAAAGTTTATGAAAGCACTACAAAAACTCAGCAAATGGTTATCGGACTACACATCAATTGTGGTAATTGCAATTGCGGTAGTAACATTTATCGTTCCGGGAATGATGGGATGGGTAAACCATCAGTTATTTACCGATCCGGTTTCCAATAAGTTTACAAGTCAGTCAATCATCATCGGTATTATTATGTTCAGTATGGGTCTGACACTGACAACGCAGGATTTTAAGATTCTGGCACAGAGACCATTCGATATCTGTGTTGGTGCATTGGCACAGTACCTGATTATGCCGTTTCTTGCATTCGCACTGACGAAAGTGCTGCATCTTCCTGCCGGCATTGCACTGGGACTCATTCTGGTAGGTTGTTGTCCGGGTGGTGTGTCATCCAACATCATGTCGTATCTCTGTGGTGGAGATGTGGCATTTTCCGTAGGAATGACAACCGTATCCACGATTCTTTCCCCGATCATGACACCACTTATGGTTTCTCTTCTGGCAAGCGGAACCAATATTTCCATCAAGGCACTGCCAATGCTTGTTTCCATTGTGGAAACGGTTATTCTTCCGGTAGCACTGGGCTTCCTTTTAAACTATCTGCTGGGGAAAAAGAAAATGTTCAGTGAGTTACAGAAAATTATGCCGGGTGTGGCAGTACTGGGGCTGGCGTGTGTTGTTGGTGGTGTGGTATCTTCCCAGGGCGCGAAGTTCTTCCAGTCCGGAGCTGTAATCTTTGTAGCTGTTTTTCTTCACAATGGACTTGGTTATCTGCTTGGTTATGGAGCAGGAAAACTTGTTGGCATGAATACCGCCAAAAAGAGAACCATTGCCATCGAAGTTGGCATGCAGAATGCGGGACTGGCAACAAACCTTGCCACAACGACCGCACAGTTTTCCGCAACACCGGAGTCTGCGATCATCTGCGCAGTTTCCTGCACCTGGCATTCTATTTCAGGAACACTGCTTGCCGGCATGTTTGCTGCTTATGATAAACACAAACAGAAAAATGCATAAGTTTTTCTATTGACATAGACATGGGAATGATGTAACATAACGGTGTTATCTAGCATAACAACGTTATGTTGCATTTTTATTTACAGGGAGCGTACCATGGCAGGAAAGAAGATACATGACAGCGAGACGAAGATACACCTGATCCAATGTGCCAAAAAAGAATTTATGGAAAAAGGGTTTGTGGGGGCATCTCTCCGCGGAATCTGCCAGAAGGCGGGTGTGACCACAGGGGCACTGTATTTTTTCTTTCAGGACAAGGACGATCTGTTCTGTGAGGTGGTAGGAAATTTTATGGATCGGCTCAATGAGATTTTGCGGGAGCATTTTTCCTATGAGGTAAATGAAATGGAAAGTGGAAAGGCGACCGAACATGATGACAGCAGCGATTTTGAAGCAGTCGCGCAGATCGTCCATGAACTGTACACTTACCGGGACGAGGTGCTTTTGGTGCTGACGAAAGCGCAGGGTTCGAGCATGGAACATATGCCGGACCGGCTGGTGGATCAGATGGATGAACACAATGCATTTATCTGTGAGGAAATGTGCAAAGCTTACCATGTGCCGATGGTGGAACAAAGCGTTGTACACTGGATGTCCCATTCACAGATCGATATGTTTATATTTATGGTAACGCACATTGATGACGAGGAAGAAGCACTGCGGTTTGCGGAAAAAGGTGTAAAATATCTGCTGGCAGGCTGGTACGGACTCGTCAGACCGTAGGCTGTCCGCATGTTTTGACGGAAGGTCGGGAAAAGAAGCACAGATCGTCCGCGTTTGGACAAAAGGTTCAGAAAAGAAGCACAGGTCTTTCGCTTTTTGCGGGAGACCTAAAAAAAGAACCAGGGGTTAGATAAAACTAATATTAGTATGAAAAGTAAAACCAAAAAGAAAGGGAGTTTCTATGTCAGAAGAAGAAAAGAAGTTTTTGGAAATTGTAGATTTAAAGAAAGGATTCGGAAGCGGACAGACGCGTCAGGAAGTACTCCGCGGCATGAATTTTTCCGTTGCAAAAGGGGAGTTCTGTGTGCTGTTAGGACCATCCGGTTCCGGAAAATCCACACTGCTCAATATCATTGGCGGGATTGACAACGCTGATTCCGGTTACATCAATATCAACGGCGATAAGTTAGAGGATATGAGTGAGAAAAAGTTGACACAGTACCGCAGAAAGCATCTCGGCTATGTATTCCAGATGTATAATCTGATCGCCAATTTAAATGTAAAAGAAAATATTGAAGTGGGGGCATATCTGTCGGATAACGCCCTTGATATTGATGATCTGTTACATACGCTCGGACTTTACGAGCACCGCTACAAACTGCCGAACCAGTTGTCCGGAGGCCAGCAGCAGCGTGTTTCCATCGGCCGTGCGATTGTAAAAAATCCGGATATTCTGCTCTGCGATGAGCCAACGGGAGCACTTGACTACAATACCTCCAAGGAGATCTTAAAGCTGATCGAGGAGGTCAATCAAAAATACGGCAACACGATCATTATGGTAACGCATAACGAGGCGATCAAAAATATGGCAGACCATGTGATCAAGCTCCGTGACGGAGCGGTGCGCCACAACGACATCAATACAAACAAGGTATCCGCGGAAGATCTGGAATGGTAAGGGGGCTGCTATGAAAAAAATCAAAAATCCCCTGATCAGGAGAATACCGAAAGAACTGATCGGGGACTGGAAAAAATATCTGGTTGTATTCCTGTTTCTTGTGCTCACGATCGGCTTTGTGTCCGGTATGTATGTGGCAAACGAGAGTATGATTACTTCGGCAAACGAAGGCGTGACAAAATACAAACAGGAAGACGGTCATTTTGAGTTAAAAAAACAGGCAGATGCTACCTTGCTTTCGGCAATTGAGACCGGTGAAAAAGCGGATGTCAAACAGTATTATCTGGATGAAGCAAAAAAGAAACTGGATAAAAAACTGCCGAAAAAATTTAAGGAAAAATTTGACGAAAAGTTTCCGGATAAATTTAAGAAAGAATTCGATAAAAAATTTCCGGAACAGTTTAAGAAATCCTTTGACAAAGAATTTAAAAAGCAGTTTGAGCAATCGTTTCCGGCAAAATTTGCGTCATCTTTTAAGAAGGAGTTTGATCCGAAATTTAAACAGAGTTTCGATGCAACATTTGTCAAACAGTTTGATGCACAGTTTGCAGCGCAGGTAAAACAATCCCTGCTGGCACAGGGGATGGATGCACAGACAGCGGGGCAGATGCTGGATACTGCGGTAGCACAGGCAAAAAAAGACGGAAGCTACAAAAAAGCTTACGACAGTGCATACCGTAAGGCTTATGCTCCGGCATATAAAAAAGCGTATGACAGTGCATACAGCAGTGCATATAACGAGGCACATGACAAAGCCTACAGCGAAGCGTATGACAAGGCGTATGATGAGGCCTACGACAAGGCATATAAAAAAGCTTACGACAAAGCATATAAAAAAGCCTACAAAAAGGCGTATGATAAGGCCTACAAAAAAGCCTACGACAAAGCCTGGAAAAAGGCACAGGACAAGATCGAAGACAAATATGCGGATGCGGAAGAAAAATATAAATTAAACGATCCGGATTTTAAGGCAACAAAGACAACATTGTATGAAAACTTTTTCCGAAATGAGGAAGAAGATTATAATAACGATGGGAAAAAGGATGGAACGATCCGCGTATTTGCAAAGACAAAGGATATCAACCTGGCATGTATGCTGCAGGGAAGTTTTCCACAGAAGGCGGATGAAATTGCCATTGACCGTATGCACGCCGACAATGTAGGAATAAAGGTGGGAGATACCGTCACAGTTTCCGGAGAGACTTATAAAGTTGTGGGACTGCTTGCGTATGCCAATTACTCCACCTTACATGAAAAGACCACCGATCTGATGTTTGATGCACTGAAATTTGATGTGGCAATGGTGACACAGGACGGTTTCGACCGGCTGCACAAGAGTATTCACTATACTTATGCATGGAAATATGAAACGGAGCCTGCGGATGAGGCCGGGGAAAAAACACGCTCTGATAATTTTATGCGTGCATTGCTCACACAGGTGGTTGTTGCGGACAATGAGCTCGAAGATTACACACCGAAATACGGAAATCCGGCGATCAATTTTGCAACCGATGATATGGGATCGGACAAAGCCATGGGAGGTGTGCTGCTGGATATCCTTGTGGTAATCATCGCATTTATCTTTGCCGTGACGATCAGCAATACGATTGCAAAAGAGTCCTCCGCGATCGGAACGCTGCGCGCGTCCGGTTACACGAAGGGAGAGCTGGTGCGGCACTATCTGTCCATGCCGGTTATTGTAACACTGCTGGCTGCGATTGTCGGAAATATACTCGGCTATACGGTGTTTAAAAATATTGTTGTGTCGATGTATTACAACAGTTACAGTCTGCCAACGTATTACACGATCTGGAATCCGGATGCATTCTTTAAGACCACACTGGTTCCGGTTATCCTCATGCTGGTGGTCAACCTGATCGTGATTGTGCGCATGATGCAGCATACACCACTGCAGTTTTTACGTCATGATTTAAAAAAGGCAAAGAACAAAAAAGCCATGCGTCTGCCGAGATGGAGCTTTTTAAGCCGTTTCCGTCTGCGTATCATGTTCCAGAATGTTGCAAACTATCTGATCTTGTTTGTCGGTATTTTCTTTATCATGATCATGCTTGCGATGGCGGTCGGTATGCCGGATACGCTCGATTATTACAAGAGCAATACGGATGGCATGATGTTTGCAAAATACCAGTATGTGCTCAAATCCTATGAGGATGACGATAATAAACTGATTACGACAGAAAATAAAGATGCGGAGAAGTTTGACATGACCTCACTCGTAAAAAAGAGTGATGTGCTTGATGAGGAGATCTCGGTATATGGAATCGCGGACAACAGCAACTATGTAAAGATCAAAAAGTTAAGTTCGCTCAAGAAAAATGAAGTTTATATTTCCACTTCGTTTGCTGACAAGTATGGACTTACCGTTGGCGATACCGTATCGCTGGATGAAAAGTATGAAAACAAATCTTACAAGTTTAAAGTTGCGGGATTTTATGACAAGTCCCAAAGTCTTGCACTCTTTATGTCGATTGACAATTACGGAAAAGTATTTGACTTAAAGGAAAATGAATTCAGTGGATTTTTATCCGACAGCAGGATTACAGATATTGATGAGGAAAATATTGCAACGACCATTACGATAAGAGATATTACAAAGATGGCAGATCAGCTTGACCATTCGATGGGATCGTACATGAATTATTTCCAGATTCTTTGTATTCTTCTGGCTGCGGTTATGATCTATCTTCTGACGAAACTGATTATTGAGAAGAATGAAAATGCGATTTCCATGACAAAAATCCTTGGATACGAAAACAAAGAGATCGCGAGTCTGTATCTGCTTTCGACGAGTATTGTGGTTGTAATCGCGGATCTCATCAGTGTGATTCTTGGAACACTTGTTATGGCCGCGGCATGGCGGATGATGCTCTTTTCCTACAGCGGCTGGTTCGCTTTTCGCGTAACACCGATTGGTTATGCAAAAATGTTTGGATTTGTGCTGGTCGGATATCTGATCGTTATGATATTTGATTTCCAGAGGATCAAGAAGATTCCGATGGATCAGGCTTTGAAAAATGTAGAGTAAACAAAGAAAATAAAAAGAACTGGTACTTTGGAGAGGTACATAAAACGCCCCGGTAGTTGTAGCTGCCGGGGCGTTAATTTATGTAATGTGGGATTACGCCTGCTCACCAAGAGAGGTATTACGCAGTACCGCAAGAATGATGATAGTATATACCCCGCCGATCAGAGCGGTAATTAACTGTGTGACAGAAAATTGAAGCTGCAGGACATGTAACATTGGCTGCATTTTTGCCGGGAGCATATTCGGCAGAATGATAAGAGAAATCAAAATTCCCATAAACAGAGCCTTTAATACAGCGCCAATTACAATGGATACGGGCAAACCGGCTTTTTTACCGAATTTACTGCGGAGCAGGGCAACTGCCAGAACGAGAATGATATTTCCAATCATAATACATGGGAACATTGCAGGAATGGCTGCCATAATCGGGCTTCCGGTGATGAAAAAGGAAGTGATTGGAGTGATCACGCTTAAAATGATGCCACAGGCCAGACCAGCGTATACCGTGGTTAAAATCAGAGCGGCATTGATGATCGGGCCTGTGATGTATACATTCAGGTTTTTGAAAAACTGGCTTACAATGCAGATTGCGAGTAAAATTGCTGTAACAGTGATTTGTCTTGTTTTTAATTTCATAAATTTATCCTCCTAAAATTCGTATCATGGTAATGATACTCTTAAAGGCACCGAAATGCAACGACACGGGGATTTTATCTTGTGTTACCATAAAAAATGAGGTAGAGTAAAGACAGTGAAAAGATATTTTGCTCCTACAGGGGGATAAAAACTGTCGAATGTTTAGAAAGAGGAGTGTATATGAAAAAGGGGATAGTATTTCTAATTGTATTTTTGATGGTCATCAGTTTCCCGATATGCGGATATGCGAAGGGGAAGGAGAAAATTTATCTGGACTCTTCCTGGAAATATGCGGATCATGCCAGAATTATATCGGGCTATGCCGTTATGTACAAGGCGAAAAAGAACCGGAAGGACATTGTGATTGCAGTCAATGCGGGACATGGGACGAAAGGCGGTTCATCGGTCAAAACGCTGTGTCATCCGGATGGCTCTGCAAAGGTGACCGGAGGAACGACAGCGGCAGGCTCTGTGAAAGCAGTGGCGGTTTCAGATGGAATGGCATTTCGGGACGGAACGGCAGAACGTGATGTGACGCTTCGTATGGCACGGATTCTGAAAAAGAAACTGCTGGCAGAGGGGTATGATGTGCTCATGGTCCGGGATGGAAAGGATGTACAGCTGGATAACGTGGCACGTACCGTCATATGTAACAATGTAGCGGATTGTCATATTGCGCTGCATTGGGACAGCGATGGACTTTCTTACGACAAAGGATGCTTTTATGCTTCTGTTCCCGAAAAACTCAAAAAAATGCGTCCGGTTGCATCTTACTGGGAAGAACATGACGCATTGGGAAAATCACTGATCAAGGGGCTGCGTTCCCAAAAGATTAAAATAAACGGAACCGGTGCTACGGAGATTGATCTGACGCAGACTTCGTACAGTACAATTTCTTCCGTTGATATTGAACTGGGCAACCAGTATTCGGATCATAGTGACAGGAAATTGCAAAAACTTGCGGACGGACTGGTACAGGGGATCAACAAATATGTAAAACATCATATTCATGTAGCACCGTTAAGCAGCCTGTGAGATTAAAAATGGAGGTGACATATGGAAACATGGTATTATGAAGTTGTCAGTATTGACGGCGATTATGCAAATTTAAAGAGGACAGATATTGAAAGTGATGATCTGAAACTTGTGGCACGGGCACTGCTTCCACCGGAAATTATGGAGGGAAGCAGACTCAAATATGAACTGATGCAGTATGAAATCATAGCGTAGCTATTTGGAAAAGAGGTTTACACAATGGATGTAAGAAAAATGAGAAATGAAAAGCTGGGAGCGCGTGTTGTGGAGGCACTTAATTCCCGCAACATGGAAGCATATTATGTAGAGACAAAAGAAGAGGCTGTAAAGAAAGCACTCGAATTGATCCCGAAGGGCAGCAGTATCAACATGGGCGGTGCAACTTCTGTAAAGGAGTGTGGTCTTTACGATGCCATTTCCAACGGTGAGTATGAATTTTATGACCGGGATAAAGTAAAAACCCCGGAGGAAAAAGAGGAGGTTGCGCGGAAAGCATTCAGCTCGGATTATTTTTTGGGCAGTGTCAATGCCATGAGCGAGGATGGCGTGTTTATCAATATTGACGGAAATGCCAATCGTGTGGCTGCGTATGCCTATGGACCAAAGCATGTTCTGCTGATTGTGGGTATGAATAAGGTTGTAAAATCGGAAGAGGATGCCCTGCACCGTGCGCGGAATGAGGCGGCACCGATTAATGCACAGCGATTTGGCATTGACACACCATGTTCCAAAAACGGAAGCTGCTTTGACTGTAAAAGTCCACAGTGCATCTGCTGTCAGATTCTGACAACCCGATTCAGCAGGGTCAAAGGACGGTTTCAGATTATTCTGGTGGATGAAAATCTGGGCTTTTAAGAAGAAAGACGGGTTTTCTTGTGATGATTACGGGCATATAGCATTGGCAGTGGTGGCACTGATTCAGCTGATCCGGCAGGTTTGTAAGAAAAATGAATAATAAAGGATAAAAAGTTCTGGGAAACAGATGTTTTCCAGAGCTTTTTTATTTCCGGAAATATTACCTCGCAAAATTTTCAAAGGCCTTTATGAAACCCAAGAAATGGCATTTCTGGAAATCAGTATTGCGGTCACGTATGCGTGATAGTTTATGCTGAAAAGTACGGGGAAAGGTAAAGGCCGTAATGAAAAAAGTAAACGAAGTGAGCCGGCTGGCAGGAGTGAGCAAGAGAACTTTGCAGTTTTATGATGATGAAGGACTATTGCCTGCCCAGCGGTCGAAAGACAATTATCGACTGTACGATGACGCTGCACTGGAACGTCTTTGGGAGATTCTGGTGTATCGGGCAATGGGGCTTGATCTGAAGGAAATCAAAGATCTTCTGACGCTTTCGGAGAAACAAAAAAATCAGTATCTGGAAAAGAAAATCCGAGGGCTCAGGCAACAGATCAGACAGCTGAACGGGCAGATGGAATTTATTTCATATGTGCAGCAAAATGGAATGTTACCGGTTCCGACAGAGGAAAACACTGTGGAAAAGACCTATATGGATCATATAGCAGTGTTGAGAAAAATGAAGCAGGATCAAAAAAGGGAGGACAAAGAGAAATGAAAAAAAGATTAATGATGGTAATGGTAGCAATGGGAATGGCATGTTCTTTGATGGCATGCGGATTATCAGGAAATACGCAAGATTCAGAAAAAACTTTAACATCAAAAAAAGATAATTTTGGATTTACATTAGGAAAGTTTTCTAAGAAAGCGACAATTGAAGAAAAAGTTTTGTATGACAAGGATAATGTAAAAATTACAGCAACAAATTTGGAATATGGGGAGGAAGCAGCAAATCTTAAACTGAAAATTGAAAATAACAGTAAAAAGAAATTAACATTTAGTGCCGGAACAATGGGATATGGCGTAAATGCGATTAACGGATTTATGGTAAGTGGTGGTTATTTAAATTGTGAGGCTGATGCCGGAGAGAGTATAGACGAGGAAATGTCATTTGACTATGAAGAACTTATTTTGTTGGGGATGAAAGAAATCGCAGATATCAGAGTTGGTTTTACGATTAGTGATGAGGATTTTAACAATATATACACAAAACCGGTACAAATAAAAACGAGCCTCGCAGATTCGTATGATTATTCTAAGAACAGTAAAAACTATCATAAAGCAATTACAAGTAAAGCGTTGAAATATACGTATGATATTGATATTCCGTATTTTGAGACCGATGAAATTTATTCTTCAAATGGAATTAAGGTTGTATCAGAGGGATATATGAAAAACGCGGATGGAGATCGGGTTTTGTTTTTGGAAGTACAGAACAATTCGGAAAATATGATCTATTTTCAGACAAGTGATCTGAAAGTTAATGAGAAAAAATTATATGATGGTACATGGAGCTATGATTGTATTTTGGCTGGCTGCACAACGCTTGTGAATATTGATGTTGATTATGGAATTGAGAGTTATGCGGAAAATACAAAAGATTTTGAACAGGTAGAAACTATCGGATTTACAGCACAGGCAGAAAACAAAGATGAATATGTCGTATCGGAGCCATCGGAGATAACGGTAACAGTTCCAGTGATTGAGAAAAAACTGGAAAATGATACGGAGCAGGAAGAAGGTGAGAATACAGAAGATCAGAAAGCGGATGCCGTTGTTTCTACAGATGAACAATCAGAGGGTGAAGTTAGTGCGGATTTTAAGAAGATGATGGATAGTTATGAAGATTTCTTTGATGAATATATCGAGTTTATGAGAAAGTATGAAAATTCTGATGATGTGGCGGGAATGTTAAATGATTATGCGGATTATATGACGAAATATGCCGATTACATGCAGAAGTTAAATGACGTGGATACGGATAATCTGTCGACTGCGGATGCCGCCTACTATACAAAAGTGCAGGCACGTATTGTGAAAAAGCTTGCAGAAATCCAATAGGATCTGCTTTATGATGGTGGGATGAAGAAAAGGATCGAAAGGTCCTTTTCTTTGTCATAAATTTATGAGGAAAGATCAGTTATTTTGGTGTAAGTTATTCATTGGATGATGAGGATCAGGTAAGTTTAAAGGCCCTTTATGAAGATAATGACAATATGATTGATATGTTAGAAGAATCTATTGATCATTGTAAAGTGACAGGAGAAAAGGAAGTAGTGTCAGATTATGGAGTAAAGGGAATTGTCTACCTATACAACCATTGGATGGATACGGATATTGGACGGATGGATGGTAAAGGTTGGTTTTACTGTTTTCCTTCGCCAGAGGATAACCGGTGGTTTATTATATATTTGATGGAGTTTGGAGATATAAAAGAGGATACTTATGAGGATGCGTATTGGAAGGTGCTGGCCTCTATTCGATCCAAAGAATAGTTTGGTGGCAGGTGTTTTACAATTGTAATATATAAATGCAGTTCATTTGCGATAAAACAGGTTGATTTTAACACAAATATATTATAATATGAAAAAAGATATCACAACAAAAGAGGGGAGATAGAAAATACAAATGAAAAAGTTAAAAAAAGCCATAATTGCCATTGTTGTAGTGGTTATTGTGCTTGGTATACTGTCTATAAGCGGAATATTTGATCAAACAGAGGACGTACAGATTGTTACAGAATCGAATCTGCACAAGATTATTGAAGTAAGTCAGTTATCTACATATGAATGTGTATATAATGATATTTGTACTGTTATGGATGAAGATGATTCTTCGAAAGTAGCTTATTATTGTAAATATAAAGGCAGAGTAAAAGCGGGGATAGATTTTACAAAAGTTGATATTAAAATGGAAGAACAGGAATCGGGAGAATATTTGATTACGGTGACTTTGCCTAAGGTAACACTAGACGATCCGGAGGTTGATATTGATTCCTTAAAATATATGTTTCAAGAGAAAAAAGCAAATGATGGTACGGTTTCAGGAGAAGCATATAAAGCATGTATTCAGGATATCAAAGAAAAAAGTAAGTCCGAAACGATGATTTATAAAACAGCACAACAGAATGCAGAAAATACGATTAAGGGTTTGGTGGAACCGTTTGTAAGAAATGCAGAGACATCAGAAGATCACTATAAAGTAAAAATTATAACATCAGAGGAGAATGCAAAATGAAAAAAACAATAGAAGTGCTGGTTATTGTTGCAATGATAGGGCTGTTTTGCAGCTGTGGGGCAGAACAGGAAGCTGCTGATACCATGCAGATGGAGCCACAGCTTTCACAGATGAAAACAATTAGTGAATGGGCAACGATGGAATGTTATTATCACAACGTAGCGGAATACTACCAAAAAAATGCTTCTGGTTATTTATTATGGAAAAAAGATAAAAATTTTTGGATCAGTTATGATGGGATAGTTACACTTGGCATTGATAGTTCAAAGTTAGATGTAAAAGTAGATGGTGAAAATGTAAAAATACATATTCCAGAAGCAAAGGTATTAAGTTCAAAACCAAATCCCGACAGCATTACCAAGGATTCCTATTATTATGCAAAAAATTCAGCAATAGCGGATGCAGATGATCAGACGAAAGCCTATAAAAAGGCAGAGAAAGAAATGGAGAAGACAGCAGCAAATGATATTGTTTTATTAGCACAGGCACAACAAAGGGTGCAGTCTATGTTAGAGGATTATGTAAAAAATATGGGTACGATGTTAGGAAAAGAGTATACGATCACATGGGATATCAAAGAAAATCATGTGAAGTCGGATACGGCAGAATCGACAGAATAGTAAGCTTTTTACGATGGCTTGGAACAATGTATTCTAAGCCATCAATTTTTATGCAAGTATGCGTTACAGTTGGTAAAAAATTAACATTTGCCTAATTAAACAACAGAAAAATTGATAGAAACGATCAAGATAGACTCTTGAAAAAAGTAAATTTCCTCATAAAAATGTAAAAAATAAATATAATTAGCTCATAAAAATGTAATATTGAAGAAAAAATCACTCATAAAAATGTAAATCCTTATAAAAGTTTGCATGAAAAGGTGTATAATAGATACACTTAAACTGTGGAGGTACACAATATGGGATATTTAGTTCGAAAAGCAGACGCATTTTTGAGGGAGTGGAAGAAAAATCCAGATCGAAAACCTCTGATAATAAAGGGCGCAAGACAGGTCGGAAAAACAGAGACGATCAGAACATTTGCGCGGGAAAATTATAAAAATGTAATTGAGATCAACTTTATTACAGAGCCATCTTATAAAGTTATTGTTGAGGAAGGGTTTTCAGCAGAACATATTATCAAGCTGATCAGCAGGATTGATCCGACGAAACATTTTGAAGAAAACGAAACACTGATTTTTTTTGATGAAATCCAGGATTTCCCGGAGATTGCAACCGCGCTTAAATTTTTTAAAGAAAATGGAAAATACGACGTTATATGTTCTGGATCATTACTTGGGGTGCAGTATCAGCGAATTGCAAGTATCAGTGTGGGGTATAAAACAGATTATCAGATGTACTCCATGGATTTTGAAGAGTTTTTGTGGGCAAAAGGGTATTCGGAAGAAGCAATATCGGATATGCTTTGTCATATGCTTGAAGGAGTTGCTTTTTCCGAAGCAGAGCAAATGATTTTTTCAACCCTTTTTCTGGAATACTGTATCTTAGGGGGCATGCCTGCGATTGTATCAAGTTATATTGAAAGAGAAACTTTTGAGGGTTCGCTTGATTTGCAGCATCAATTATTGGTAGATTATGAAAATGATATTGTAAAGTATGCACAAGGGCTGGATAAGGCGAAAATTCTGAGCGTATACCGGTCAATTCCAGCACAGCTTGCCAAAGAAAATAAAAAATTTCAATATTCGAAAGTCTCTAAGGGCGGAAGATCTAAGGATTATATGGGATGTGTAGAGTGGTTGAAAGATGCCGGGCTTATTAATGTATGTGAATGTTTGCAATTTCCGGAATTGCCATTAAAAGGAAATGTGGATGAAAGCAAATATAAAGTATATATTTCGGATACCGGATTATTGGTGGCAAGTCTGGACGATGAATCACAAATTGACTTGCGTGCAAATAAAAATCTTGGCATTTATAAAGGTGCGCTTTATGAAAATTTTGCAGCAGAGGCATTGGTAAAGCAGGGATATGGGCTTTATTATTATTCGAAGGATAATTCTACATTAGAAGAAGATTTCTTTATTCGAAGCGCAAATGAACTGATTCCAGTAGAAGTAAAAGCAAATACGAATCGTGCCAAATCTATGCGCCAACTAATAAAAAGTGATACTTATACAGATATTAAGCATGGCATTAAACTCATGGCGGGGAATGTGGGAATCAGTGAGAATATAGTCACATTTCCATATTTTTGTACTTTTTTATTAAAAAGGTATATGGGGAAACAAAACCTGTTTCAATAAAGCAAGTGAAAGTCATCTATGGTGAAAACCAGATGAAGCTGGTTACCGAAGAGATTACAAAAATAGGAGCCCGGTCAGACGTTCTTCAAAATAAAGTTCCGGCTGGGAATGGATCTGACCCCAGTCCTGCCTGTGGTCAATCCATTTTTCGTGATATCCATGGCTGCCAGATAACCATTTTTAAAAGGCTGTCATCCGACGGTAAAACCATTTTGCTTTTGGTCACTTTCCGGAGCTGACGGTTGAATCCTTCCATTGCATTGGTGGAATAAATCAACCGTCTTACAGCTTTCAAATCGGCCATCAGTTTTTTGATGTCTTTGTATGAAAAAAACTTCATCGAATTACGGATCTGATAAATGATACACTGCTGTATGCTGTAAAAAGAAAAGTGGAGATAACATTATGATTAAAAACATCGTAAAAGGCAAACAGATTTTTTCAAAAAAAGCAACCCCTGCCACAGAAGCCGACAGGCAGGTAATCACCGATCTCTTAGACACCCTGCGTGCCAACCGGGAAATCTGTGTCGGCATGGCTGCAAATATGATTGGCGTAAACAAAGCAATTATCGTTGTAGCGGCCGGACCGTTTCAGTTTGCAATGGTAAATCCCGTGATAACAAAGAAATCCGGGGAGTATCAGACCGAGGAAAGCTGCCTGTCACTCGACGGAGCCAGAAACTGTACCAGATATAAGGAGATCGAAGTAGATTATCTGGATCAGAATTTTAAACCACAGCACGGAAAATATTCCGGCTGGACGGCGCAGATCATCCAGCATGAAATTGATCATTGCAACGGAATTATTATTTAATCAGGAAAGGAAAACGATGAACGAGGAAAAGAACGAGACAAGATGGGACAGGCTTCTTGCGGTTCGCACCACTGGCAGAGACGATACAAATGCGGATCAGTATCGTTATCCTTATGAACCTACGCCTTATTCAGTTTTGGAACGTCTGGCAAACAGCGGACTGATTCGAAAGGAAAACACATTGCTCGACTACGGCTGCGGAAAAGGAAGAGTTGATTTTTTTATGTCATATCAAACCAGATGTCAGTCTATCGGTGTCGAATATAACGAGCGAATTTATGAAAAGGCTATGAATAACAAAGAGTCTGCCGTGGCTTCCGGCAGGGTATTATTTGCACTTGCAAATGCGGAGCGGTATACAGTTCCGGAAACGGTGGACCGGATTTATTTTTTTAATCCTTTTTCGCTGGAACTGCTGAAAAAAGTAATTGCCCGGATTTTGAATTCTTATTATGAAAACAGGAGAACAGTAAAGTTGTTTTTCTATTATCCATCCGATGAATACATAGCTTATCTGATGACCGTAGAGGAATTGTTGTTTTCCGATGAAATTGATTGCAGAGATCTGTTTGACGGAAACAATGTACGGGAAAAAATAGTGATATTTGAAATTGCTGTTTAACTGCGTGGTCTGTTCAGAGGGATGGATTTGCGGGGGGAGACTGTTCTAAATATAAGGTTTCTCGATGTGACGGAAAAAGGGGACATTCTCTTTCTACAGAAAAATTTACAAGTTAGCTCTGGCGTTGGTTTCAGGTACGTGGAGTAAAGTTGTTCGGTTTACGCAATTCGCTGTGGGTTGTGAGTGCCAGAGCAAGTTGTAAATTTGTTCTTCCGAAAGAAATGTTCCCCTTCTTCCTGTTGGCTGGAGAAAATATAATTGAGAAACATATTTCCGCAAATCCTGTCTGTGGAACAAATATAAAGGCACCAGAACCTGCAGTTAAAGGCGCTCCCGGAAGAAAATTCGTGTAAAAGATACCATTGTGGTATCTATGCCAATAAAATTCATGTAAAAGATACCATTGCGGTACCTATATATTGAAAATTTAGCATTCAGATACCGGAAAGTCTCTATAGATCAAAAATTGCTTTTCCAGGTACCACTTTCTCGAAAAAAGCGGTACCTGGAAAAGCAATTTTTACTATATAGGTGACATTTCCTGATTTCAAGCACTAAAATTTCGAAAAAACGTCACCTGAGCATTTAATTTTTTATCTATAGATACCAGTCCTTATCATCAAGTGATTTAACCGGGTGTTTTTACGTTTATGGGATTCGCATATCCTTTCCAGGCGCCTCTTAACTGCAAGTTCTATTATGGAAATTCCTATTTGTCGTTAATTAAGTATGTTTGAAAAATAAAATGGAGACATTTTTGATGATTCAGGATATTATTATAGTATAAATAAAACCTTTTTGCCAGTTCAGGACAATATAAAAGTGTAAGGGCAGACCCCTTAAATCGATTTAAGAGAGAAAAAGGATCAGGGATGGATAAGCACGAATTTGAGCAGTTTGTCACCGAACATGGAAAAGACATTCTGCGGTTCTGCAGGATGAATGCCGGGAGTACAGAGCGTGGAAACGAACTGTATCAGGACACCATGGTAAAGTTGTTGGAAAAGCAAAAAAAGCTTGATGCGGCGCAGAATATAAAAAGTTATGCCATGCAGACAGCAATCCTGCTGTGGAAAGCCCGGAAGATCCGTCGCAGAAACAGGCATTTTTAAAGCTGCAGATAAAATAAAAAGATCCTTATAAATTCCTTAGAATTCTCCTTTATACTGATTTTACAAATCAAGAGGAGGATGAAACATGGAACAGAATATGATCACAATCAGAAATCTGTCAAAAGAATTTAAAGGACAAAACGTTCTGAAAAACATTACAATGGAAATCCCCAAAAACTGTGTATACGGGCTTTTGGGGGCAAACGGCGCGGGAAAATCCACGCTGTTGAAAACAATCACCGGATTGTTAAACCCTACGTCCGGTGAAATTTATTTTGAGGGGCATAAGTGGACGCGGGCAGATCTGGCGGATATTGGCGCGCTGATCGAGACACCGCCCATTTATGAAAACCTGACGGCGTGGGAGAACATGAAAGTGCGCGCGCTTCTTCTCGGAATTCCGGATGAAAAAATTCAGAAAGTACTTAAAACCGTCGACCTGACGGATACGGGAAAGAAAAAAGCAGGGGCTTTTTCCCTCGGAATGAAGCAGCGGCTTGGCATCGGTCTGGCACTTTTGAATGATCCGAAACTGCTGGTACTTGACGAACCGGTCAACGGGTTAGATCCACTTGGAATTCAGGAGCTGCGCGCACTGATCCGGAGTTTCCCGCAAAAAGGCATTACGGTGATCATTTCAAGCCACATTTTAAGTGAAATCCAGCAGACTGCCGATTACATCGGGATCATTGCAAAGGGAACGGTGGGATTTGAAGGAAAACTGCAGGAACAGCAGGATCTGGAGGCATTGTTTATGAAGGTTGTCGCAAAAGGAGGGAATGAATCATGAAACATTATTTTCAGGCGGAACAGTTAAAATACCGTCATACCTCCGTGGCAGCAATTACGTTCGGCATGCCGGTGTTTACGGCGTTGCTGGCATTCTGGCTGACCTCTTCCTATTTTTCCATTGATGTGTACAACTGGTGGTACATCGGGCTGTATCCGGGGTTTCTGGGCATTTTGTGCAGCATCATCGGGAAAAAGGACAAACAGAAAAAGAATTACACGATATGGTCACTGCCCTGCGGCATGGAACAGATCTGGGACGCAAAAATCCTTGTCGGAATAAAGATGTCGGCGGTTGCAGTTGCTGGACTTACGCTGTTTTCCATGATGGGGCAGATGCTGCTGGAATCTGTGGGGAATATGAAGATGAGGCAGGCAATCCCGATTCCGGCACAGATACTGGCAGGAATTGTGTTGTGGCTTACCACACTCTGGGAGATTCCGTTCTGCCTGCTTCTTGCACAGAAAATAAGCACATTTCTGATGCTTGTGATCCATGTTGGAATCTATAGTATTTTGTCTACGTCGGTATCGTTAAAACCGTGGTTTGCGTTGTTTCCGGGAGCGATCACATCGCGGCTGATGTGTGTCGTGATCAAAGTGATGCCAAACGGACTGCCGTTTGAGCCGGGGCAGGTGACCTATTCTCCGGAACTCGGCAGAGTGAGTGGTCTGTTGATTGGAATTCCTGCCGCACTTCTGTGGTTTCTGGTATTCTGGCTGGCAGGCAGAACATGGTTTCGAAAGCAGGTGGCAGAATGACAAAACGTGTGATGGGAAGTGTCCGGGCAGAACTTTTGAAAATGAAGCATACTTTTTTAATTCCGTTTCATGTGGCGGTGCCGGTTATCATCGCTGGTTTCATGCTGTTTTATTATCGCGGGACCATAGGAAATCCCATGGGACAGACCATGGCATATTTTGAACTGATCGGTATCGGGCTTCCGTTTGTGGTGAGCATTGTGTGTGCGGGAAATATCGGACTTGAGGAGCAGAATCATTTTCAGGTATTTCTCGGGAACTACAAAGTAAAGGGCAAAGGGTTTGTTGTAAAGGGCGTGGTTCTTTTGGGCATGGGGGTTCTTGCAATTTTCGGGGCAGCAGTTCTTTTTGCTGCCGGGTATCATTTTTTACTGGGAAAAGAGGGGATTGGCATGCGGTATGTGCGGCTGACGGGGACACTGATTTTCGGAAGTGTGCCGTTGTATCTGGAGCATTTGTTCCTGAATCTGATCTTTCCAAAGACCGTATCCCAGTGCGTGGGCGTGGTGCAGTCGGTGGTGTCCGCCCTGTTTCTCACCGGGCTTGGGGAGGGCAGATGGCAGTTTTTTCCGGCTACGTGGAGTGCAAGGGGCATTCGGTACTGCAATGATCCCGTAAACGGGAAACGTGTTTTGTTTTGTCTGTTGCTCCTGTTTCTGATGTGTGTCATAATCGGAGTATGGTTTCATAAATATGAAGGAAGGCAGTGCAATGACTGAGATATTGGCAATTGATGATGACCGGGAAATTTTAGCTGTGATCAAAAAAGCACTTTTGCGGGAAGGGTATCAGGTGACGGCACTTGAAGATCCGCTGCAACTGGAGGAAGACAAACTGGGCAGATACCAGCTCATTCTTTTAGATGTGATGATGCCGGGCATAGATGGGTTTGATCTGTGCCGCAGAATCCGCGAAAAAGTGGATTGTCCGATTCTGTTTCTCACGGCAAAAACCGAAGAGAAAGACGTAATGACCGGGCTTGGCGCGGGTGGGGATGACTATATCACAAAACCGTTCGGGATCGGGGAACTGCGGGCGAGAGTTGCTGCACATATCCGGCGGGAAAACAGGGAAAAAACGCATACGATCTGTATCGGGGAGGTGCGTTTTTCCATGCAGGAGAGAAAAATCTATGTGCAGGAACATGAACTTGTTTTTACAAAGGCGGAATATACGATCTGCGAATTTCTGGCATTAAACCACGGACAGGTATTTTCGAAAGAACGGATTTTAGAGCATGTATTCGGATTTGACGGGGACAGCAACAGTTCCGCAATTACGGAGCATGTAAAAAATATCCGTGCAAAATTCCAGAAATTCGGGATCAACCCGATTGAAACGGTTTGGGGGATCGGCTATCGATGGAAATGAAAAAAAGAAGACAAAAAACACTGACCGGGCTGTTTTTGAAATTTGCGGCGTTATTCTGTCTGGATACGTTCGGAATCGGAATGTTCTGTCTGGTGTTTCTGGTATTAAGTCCCATGACAGGATTTACGCTGCCTGCCAATTATGCGGAGCTGCAACTGACGGACCATACGGAAGAAATTAAGGCTGCGGGGACAGATGTGGAAGCCCTGATTCCGGATGGATGCAGATACGGGATTTACGATGCGGCGGGGCGGTTTAAGACCGGAACTTTTTCGGCAGACGCGCAGAAAAGGGCATGGCAGGGGTATAAAAACGGCAGTAAGTATGCATCCATGGGAAAGTATTACCGCTATATTAAGCAGAACAGCGGCGATATCTGTATTGTAAAATACGATTTGCATATGAGGTATGCGTACGATAAATTAAACGGCATTGTTCCATCTCTGGAGATACTGACACCGGTGCTTGGCGTGGTGCTGTTTTTCCTGCACGCCACATTGTTGTCCGGTCATTTTGCAAAAAAATTAAAACGGGAGCTTAGGCAGCTACGCGAAGTTACGGAAAAAATTGGACAAAATGATCTGGAGTTTGAAACCGGACCATCGCAGATTAAGGAGATTGACGATGTGATGTCCTCACTTTCCGGCATGAAAGAAGCATTAAAAGATTCGCTGACCAGACAGTGGGACGCACAGCAGCAGAAAAAAGAGCAGCTTGCGGCACTGACACACGATATCAAGACACCGCTTACTGTCATCAAAGGAAATGCCGAGCTTTTGGCGGAGACGGATTTGTCTGCGGAAAACCGGGAGTGTACGGATGCTATTTTGGCGAATGTGGGCAGCATGGAGCAGTATTTGGAGCATATGCGGCAACTGCTGTATGGACGTGACCGCGCAGAGGAGACAGAAGTAGTCACCTGTGCGCGTTTGAAAGAGCAGTTCAAAGAAGCAGCCATGCAGATTGCGGCAGCGGAAAAAGTTCCGGTTGATTTTCAGGAGGATTCCCTGTGTGGGAATGTATGTTGCAAGCCAGGACCGGTTGGCAGAGCGTGGAAAAATGTGGTCAGCAATGCGGTGGAACACACAGACCGGGCGCGCGGGATCGTGGTGCGCCTGCAGATGGAAGTGTATGAGGGGCAGGAGTATCTGACTGCAACCGTCCGCGATTTTGGAAAGGGTTTTTCGGAGCAGGATCTCATCTATGCAGATCAGGAATTTTACAGCGGGGATGCCAGCCGGCATGACCGGACGCATCAGGGGCTTGGTCTTGCGATCGCAAAAAAATTCTTAAAAGAGCAGGGCGGCATGCTTTGTTTTTACAACCACGCGGAGTCTGGAGCGGAAGTGGTGTGCCGGATCAAAACGGAAAAGACGTAATTTTCGCATTGTAAATAAACGCGCAATATGATAATATGTAAAAAGTTTCATAAAGAAGATCGTTGGTGCCTGTCATATAAAGCCACTTTGCATGGGATATATGGGCTTGTATGCGCAGGGTAAAAGGGAAACAGGTGCAAATCCTGTACGAACTCGTCACTGTGATTAGGGAGTAACTGCAAGAAGCACACCGCATGAGAAATCCGCCAGGGCGGATGCGATGTACGTAGGAAATGCAGCTTAGGCTGCATTTCAAGAAGGAGCACATCGCATGAAAAATCCGCTGACGCGGATGCGATGTACGTAGGAAATGCAGCTTAGGCTGCATTTCAGGTGCCACTGATGCAGCTGCATTGGGAAGGCGAAGCATGTTATGATGATCTATGAGCCAGGAAACCTGCCAATGATCTGGTACAGAAAGTTTTTACTTTCAGATCACGAGTCATTGATCGTACTGCATGTTACAGAAAACTGTGTGGGACAGCCGTCCGCAGACAGTTCCTTTTTGCATGGGTTGATTGCTCCTTTCGGAATGTTCCGGGCGGGGCTTTTCTTTTGGTACTTTGGGTGGCGTGTGGTCTTATGAGATGAAGGAACCCGCTAACCCAAGCAAAGGAGAGAATTATGAGAAAGAAAACACTTGCATTGTTTCTGACATGTGTACTGGCTGCAGGCATGCTTGCCGGATGCGGAAACAAAGACAGCAAAGACAACAATCAGGTAGAAAATTCGCAGGGCACAGAGTCTGCAAAAGACGATCAGGCAGCTGCAGATGAGGTAGCAGAATTAATTGATGCTATTTATGTTCAGGAAAGAACAGATAAAACCGATGAGCAGTGTGCTGCTGCAAAAGAAGCATGGGACAAGCTGACAGATGCACAGAAAGCACTTGTTTCTGGTGAAAATGCAGATCCGGATTATTTCGGCAGAGATACCGGTGATGCTTCCAAGGATGATCCGTTAAATCAGGATAATATCGGAGATAACGAAATCCTTGTCGTAAGCTTTGGTACATCTTTTAATGACAGCCGTGTTGCAGATATCAGTGGTGTGGAAAAAGCCATTCAGGCAGCAAATCCGGACTGGGCAGTCCGCAGGGCATTTACCGCACAGATCATTATCAATCACGTACAGGCAAGAGATGGCGAGAAGATCGACAACGTAGACCAGGCATTACAGAGAGCGGTTGATAATGGGGTAAAGAATCTGGTGATCCAGCCGACACACCTGATGCATGGGGCAGAGTATGATGAACTTGTCGGAGAGCTGGATGCATATAAGGATAAGTTTGAAAAAGTTGTCGTTGCGGAACCGCTGCTTGGCGAAGTTGGTGATGATGCAACAGTGATCAACGATGACAAGAAGGCAGTTGCAGAAGATATTACAGCAGAAGCCGTAAAGACCGCAGGATACGATTCACTGGATGCTGCAAAGAAGGACGGTACTGCATTTGTATTCATGGGACACGGTACTTCCCATTCTGCAAAAGTAAGTTATAGCCAGATGGCTACACAGATGGAAAAACTCGGATATGACAACGTCTTTATCGGAACTGTAGAGGGTGAGCCGGAAGATACTTCCTGTGAGAATGTGATTCAGGCAGTGAAAGATGCCGGATACAAGAAAGTAATTCTTCGTCCGCTCATGGTGGTAGCCGGAGATCATGCAAACAATGATATGGCAGGAGACGATGGCGATTCCTGGAAGAGCCAGTTCACTGCAAGCGGTAATTTCGACAGTGTTGACACACAGATTGCAGGACTTGGTGAGATTGAAGCTGTCCAGAAACTTTATGTAGAGCATACAAAAAAAGCAATTGAGTCACTTGGAAAAGTTTCCAAGTCTGCTTCTTCCAGCGCGGTATCCGCGCTGGAGGACGGCACTTATACCGCAAAGTTTAATACCGACAGTGGGATGTTTCATGTCAATGAAGCAGACAATGGATGTGGAACCCTTACCGTAAAAGACAAAAAGATGACCATTCACATCCGTCTGGTATCCAAGAAAATCGTAAATCTGTTTCTGGGAAGCGCAAAAGATGCAGAAAAAGACGGTGCAGAATTGTTACAGCCAACGACAGATAAAGTAAAATACAGCGATGGAACGACAGAGGAAGTTTACGGATTTGACGTGCCGGTAGAAGAGCTTGGAAAAGAGTTTGACCTTGCAATTCTTGGAACCAAGGGAACCTGGTATGATCATAAAGTCAGTGTATCAGATGCACAGAAAAAATAAAATGTGAGTTGTCTGCCAGACGGCGGCAATTCCGGTACATCGTATTTGAAAATGATGTACATGTGTCAGAAGTTACAGGAAAACAGATAGGATGGATCGGAGAAATCATCCGGTCAAAGAGAAAAAGTATGAAAAGCAGGAAATTAACGGTAATTATCGTGTCCCTTTGTATGTGTGTGTCGGTTTTGTCCGGCTGTGGTTCTACGGCAGAAAAAGAACAGGTGCAGCATGCCGCGGAAACGCAGACTGCCGAAGCGGAACCGGACACATCGCTGGAAGACGGAGAATACACCGTAAATGTAGAACTGGAAGGCGGAAGCGGCAGAGCTTCCGTAGATTCTGAAGCAAAAGTAAAAGTGACGGACGGACAGGCATATGCAACCATAGTCTGGAGCAGTACCTATTACGATTACATGCTGGTCGATGGAAAAAAATATACAAATGAGAACGAGGGCGGGAATTCAACGTTTACATTTCCAATTGCCGGAGTTCCGTGTACGATGGATGTAGTAGGAGACACTACAGCCATGAGCCAGCCGCATGAGATTGATTACACCCTGACATTTTCTTTTGCAAAAGATGTAAGTTTTAAAGATCTGAAGCAGACCGGGCAGGTAAAATTGTCCTATGCCGATCAGTTTCAGATCGATGAATATGGAAATTATAAGCTGATTACGATCGTGGACAACGGTCGTTTTTTGCTTATTCCGAAAGGGGTTCCGGTGCCAGCGGATGTACCGGAGGATGTAACCGTTTTACAGCAGCCGTTAAACCATGTGTACCTTGTATCGTCTGCGGTGATGGATCTGATCTGTCAGACCGGCGGGCTGTCACACGTTGCATACACCGCATTGAAGGAAGACGACTGGTATGTGCAGCAGGCGAAGGATGCCATGGCAGACGGTTCTTTGGTTTATGCCGGAAAATACAGTGCGCCGGATTACGAACAGCTGTTGCAGGGTGGCTGCACATTTGCCATTGAAAATACGATGGTCACGCACAATCCGGAAGTAAAGGAAAAACTCGAAGAACTTGGCATCCGGGTGATGGTCGAGCGTTCCAGTTATGAAAAGCATCCGCTGGGACGGCTGGAATGGATCAAACTGTTCGGTGTTTTGTTTGGAAAACAACAGCAGGCAGATGACTATTTTAATAAACAGGTAAAACGTGTGAAACCGATTATGGAAAAAAAGAGTACCGGGAAAAAGGTGGCATTTTTTGCAGTTTCCTCGGACGGGACGATCACTGTGCGCAAGCCAAACGACTATGTCTCTGCGATGATCGGACTTGCAGGCGGTACCTATTCACTCGGAAATTATACGGATGAAGAAAAAAATGCACTTTCCACGATGAAAATGCAGATGGAAGATTTTTATTCTGCGGAGGTTGATGCGGATGTGCTGATCTACAACGGAACCATTGAGGGGGAATTGACGTCCATTGATGAGTTGGTAAAGAAAAACAGCCTGTTTGCGGATTTTCAGGCGGTAAAAAGTGGACAGGTATATACAACAGGAAGCAATTTTTACCAGCAGTCTACCGGAACCTGTGATTTTATCGAGGATCTGAATCAGATTCTGACGGGAGAAGGGGATGGAACATACCGGTTTTTGAAGAAATTGTAGTGAGCCGGGGCATACGGATGTACAAATAATAACAATTGTCGTAATGCATGAGGAGCAGAACATGAGATCACAAATAAAAGAAAAAAAGAATAATTCTGGGACAGAAACAAACAGAACGCTCCGCTATCTGGTTTCTTTTCTTGTGATCATGGGATTGCTGGTCGTTTTGTTTTTCTGGAATATCGGTGTCGGAAGTGTGGAAATGTCTTTTTTTGATTTTCTGGGCGTGCTGACAAAACATCAGCCGGATTCCACACTGTATCAGATTGTCTGGAAAATCCGTCTGCCCCGTATCATTGCTGCAGTTCTGCTCGGAGGGGCACTTTCCGTATCCGGTTTCCTGCTGCAGAGTTTTTTCCAGAATCCGATTGCAGGACCGTATGTGCTTGGGATTTCCTCCGGAGCCAAACTTGTCGTGGCACTGACCATGATCTTTCTTCTGGAAAAAGGGATTATGGTCAGTTCCCTTGGAATGGTGGTAGCTGCATTTGCCGGTTCACTGCTTGCCATGGGATTTGTCCTTCTGATTTCGTTTCGGGTATCGAATATGTCGCTGCTTGTAGTGTGCGGTATCCTGATTGGTTATATCTGTTCGGCGATTACGGATTTTTGTGTGACGTTTGCGGACGATTCCAATATTGTCAATCTTCACAACTGGTCGATGGGAAGTTTTTCCGGTATGAGCTGGGAGCACATCCGCATCATGGTCATAATTGTTGGAATCACGGTTGTGATTACCTTCGGGCTTGCAAAACCAATCAGTGCTTATCAGATGGGAGAATCTTATGCCAGAAATATGGGTGTAAATGTAAAAGTGCTGCGCATTGCACTGATTTTACTGTCAAGTCTGCTGTCGGCATGTGTGACCGCGTTTGCCGGACCGATTTCGTTTGTCGGGATTGCGGTGCCACATCTGATTAAACTGGCAACCCACACGGCAAAACCGATTATTCTAATTCCGGGATGTTTTCTCGGCGGCGCAGTGATTACGCTGTTCTGTGACGGGATTGCGCGGACCGTGTTTGCACCAACGGAGATCAGTATCAGTTCGGTGACGGCGGTATTTTTAGTGCCGGTGGTAATTGCGGCAATGTTGCGAAAGCAGCGGATGTGATGAATCGTGGAAGACAAATAATGTGCAGACAGAAAGCCAAAACGGATAAGGACGCAAAGGTAGGAAGAAAGTTACTATGAGCAGACACAAAAATGCAGATGGAAAATAATTGGAAAGTGATGAAAGAAGAAAACGGAAAACAACATAACGGACAGAATATGCTAAAGGAGCCAGGGCAGTTTCCTGCGCAAGATATACCAAACGATGACGAGCAGCTTACGATGCGTGATCTGACCGTAGGATACGACCGGATTCCCCTGATTAAAAATATCAATCTGGGTGTCCGGCCAGGGGAAATCCTCACACTGATCGGACCAAACGGCTCCGGAAAATCGACAATTTTAAAGACCATCACCAAACAGCTTAAAACCATTGGCGGCAGTGTTTTTCTGGGAAAAGAATCCATGAGGGAACTGACGGACAGTGAAATTTCCAGACATCTTTCGATGGTCATGACGGAGCGCATCCACACGGAACTGTTAAGCGGCAGGGATGTGGTGGCAACCGGGCGTTACCCGTACACGGGGAGGCTTGGTATCCTCTCACAACAGGACTGGAAAAAGGTGGACGAGGCGATTGCCCTGGTGCATGCCGGGGAAGTGCAACAGCAGGATTTCCGGAGAATCAGTGATGGGCAGAGGCAGAGACTTATGCTGGCGCGGGCGATCTGCCAGGACACACAGGTCCTGATTCTTGATGAACCGACTTCCTATCTGGATATGGGATTTAAACTGGACATTCTTACAACCATCCGCATGCTGGCACGGAAGAAAAACCTGGCAGTTATCATGTCATTGCATGAACTGGATCTGGCACAGAAAGTTTCGGACACCATTGCGTGTGTGAAAGGGAACCGTATTGACCGGGTCGGGACACCGGAGGAAATCTTTTCCGGGAACTACGTGCAGCAGTTGTACGGTGTAAAGCCACAGCAGTTTGAACCGCAGACCGGACAGGTTTTTATGGAAAGACCGGAAGGAATTCCGGAGGTATTTGTGATTGGCGGTGGTGGAACAGGGCTTGCGGTTTACAACCGCCTGCAGCGGCAGAATATTCCGTTTGCAGCAGGCATTCTGCAGGAAAATGATGTGGAGTACGCAGCGGCATCTGCACTTGCCGCTTGTGTTTTTTCGGAAAAAGCATTCTTTCCGGTTTCGGAAGAAACCTTTTTGCGGGCAAAACAGATGCTCGATGACTGTGATGCCTGCATTTGCGCATTGACAGAATTTGGTCCTTATAATGAAAAAAATAGGCAGCTTTATGAATATGCAAAAAAACTTGGCAAAGTATGTGCAGAGATATAATTATATAAAATGCCATTTTTGCCTGTGTGAAATCTTGGAGTGCGAACTGTATTTAGCTATATAATTTTGGGGCATATAAAAGTATATCACCTTCATTTCATGCTATTGCAGAACCTAGATGGGACATATGTAAAAAAGCAGGGGAGAAAGTCCCGCGAATCTAAAGAAGAGGGACATATAGAAAAAAGCAGAGGAAAAAGTCCCGCGAGTCCAAGGAAGAGGGACATATAAAGAAAAAGCAGAGGAAAAAGTCCCGTAAGTCTAAAGAAGAGGGACATATAGCGAAAAAGCAGGAGAAAAAGTCCCGTGTGTCCAAGAAAGAGGGACATAGCTCCGGAAAAATCTTCTATATATCCCAGACACCAGATGTTATGGGACATAATTGCTCACAAAATCTACATATGTCCCAAGAAGCAAAAGCCGTGGGACATAATCCCACAAACAACCTGTATATGTCCTGCCCCCTCTTGATTCCTGCAAAAATGTGAGGTATAAAACAGAGGAAGGAGTTCATCCTTCCAAATAATTCAAAACAGAGCACGAAAAGGAGTGAATTAATATGGCAAGAAAAGATTTTGGAGCAAAACCATACACCTATCCACAGCCGGTATTTATTCTCGCAACATACAATGAGGACGGCACGGCGAATGCAATGAACGCAGCATGGGGCGGAATCAGTGAAGGAAACGAGATTTCTTTCTGCATCAGTGCCGGACATAAGACAACAAAGAATTTCCAGAGAACCGGGGCATTTACCGTAAGCATGGCAGATGCAAAGCATGTGGCAGCCTGTGATTATGTGGGAATCGAATCTGCAAACAATGTGGCAGGAAAACTGGACAAAGCAGGTTTTACCGTGACAAAGAGTGCAAATGTAGACGCTCCGATCATCAATGAACTGGCAGTCTGTGCAGAGTGCAAAGTAAAAAGTTATGATCCGGAAAGCTGCAGACTGGTAGCGGAGATTGTCAATGTCAGTGTGGATGAAGCTGCAATGACCGACGGAAAAGTAGATGTGGCAAAAGTACAGCCGATCACATTTGATCCGTTCAACAATGAGTATTATGTGCTGGGCGAAAAAGTGGGAAATGCTTTTTCAGATGGGAAAAATCTAAAATAATTCTAAACAAAATCTAAAAAAAACAGGACGTATCCTTGACGTTTTTTAAAAATCGAGGTATAGTACGCTACGCTTTGTGATATCGTTGCACCACAAAGCCAGCGTACTTTTTTATTAAAAAAACGAGGGGGAATCAGACGATGACTTTTTACCAGGAACTACAACTGAGTTCAGTTGGCTCAAAACAGCTGATCAAAAACACAACAGACAAAAAAGAAAAACGCAGACATATCCTGATCTATAATTTTAAAGTCTATCTTGTTATGGCATTCTGCGTCGCTGTGGTTACACTGTTTAGTAAAATATTCGGTGCAGATAACAGCGTACCGGGAGTGGTTGTGCTGCTGGCAGTACTTGTGCTCCGGCAGGCAGATTTCGGGGTGCGTACCAGTCATGGGCTGCTCTGTATTGCGGGAATTTTTGGGATTTTAATCGCAGGACCGAGAATTACCAATATGATGCATCCGGTTCCGGCATTTTTTGTGAATATGGCATGTATTCTGATTCTCATGATTTTCGGATGCCACAATGTGATCATGTCAAACCAGTCCACGTTTGTCCTTGGATATCTGCTTTTGCAGGGATATGATGTGAGTGGACATGCCTATGTGCTGCGTGTGATCAGTCTGCTGATTGGTATGGGAATCTGTATGGCTGTATTTTATAAGAATCAGAAAAACCGCCCATACCGCCGGACATTTCTGGATCTGTTCCGGGAATTTGATGTACGTTCCGCGCGGAACTGGTGGTATATTAAGCTGACACTGATTGTTTCTTCGGCACTGCTGATTGTGTCACTGCTCGGATGGCCGCGTGCCATGTGGGCGGGAATCGCCTGCATGTCTGTATGTCTTCCATTTCATGAGGACAGTGTGGAGCGTGCAAAACGCAGGGGACCGTTTAATATTGTGGGGTGCATGATCTTCCTTATTTTGTATCATGTGTTACCGGAATCCATGTATCCGTATATCGGGATGATCGGTGGAATTGGTGTGGGTTATTCTGCAGGATATGCATGGCAGACCGTATTTAATACGTTTGGCGCACTGTCGATCGCATCGGGGTTATTCGGTGCAGGTACGGCAGTGGCACTGCGAATTATATTCAATGTGATGGGATCTGTATATACCGTCGTATGTGACAGATTTTTGGATTTCCTCAGAAAAAGAACGGAAATCCACCGGGTGGGTGAGATGGCATAAAATCAGTAGATCACCCGGTTCCGCCCACTCTCTTTGCCGAGATAAAGCTTGCGGTCGGCTTCCTGAATGACAGATTCCATGGTATGATTTCTGCCAAATTCTTCGACTCCGAATGTCATGGTTACATGAATCAGTTTGCGTTCGTATAATACAGGAGTGTGCCGGATATCATCCAGAAGGTCAGACATCAAAAGCTGAACCTCGTCCATATCCATGCCGGGAAATACAAACAGAAATTCTTCTCCGCCCCAGCGGCAGACTTCTCCTTTTTCGCCTATTACCGTGCAAAACAACCTGGAAAGTGTGCGGAGAACTTCATCCCCGGCATCATGCCCGTAAGTATCATTTACATGTTTGAAAAAGTCGATATCCCCCATGGCAACAGTCAGGGTCTGTAATTTATGCTGAGTGTATCTGGAAATACATGTTTCCAGACGCTTATACATCTGCCAACGGTTGAAAAGCCCGGTCAGGGGATCTGTGGATGCGATATGTTCTAGTTCCAGATTGTAACGTATAAGCTTGTGTTCCATCTGCTGGGAATTCTGGGTGAAAATAATCATAACCGTGATCAGTTCTGCAAAAATAAACAAAGTGTCTATGGTCTGTATGCAGATACTGGCATCTGTGGAAAGCTGGATGACCGGCAGATGATACCGTGTATAGGCATACAAAAGCAGGCGGTAAGCACATGTGCAGATTCCAACAAAAATTTTAGTGCGTATGCGGTGGAAACTGACTGCAAAATTTAATACGAGAAGTACAAACAGGAAGTGCTGTACACCGCAGTCCCACCCAAATCTCTGTATAAATACAGTAATCCACAATAACGTCAGTAATTGTGAAAAAATGGAAGCAAAATGTGTATGGTTTAGATAGGTAATCCGGAAAGCAAATACATATAAAATGCCACAGATGAGCGTCAGCAGGGAGGAAGGAACATCCCGAAGAAAGCAGCAGACACAAAAAAGGACAAGAAAATAAACGCTGAGAATCAGTGCGTACAGACGCAGGGTCACAGCAGTGGTTTTTGTCTCATTTGGATTTTGTACATCCTGAAATATAAACGCCCCTATTTTTTTATGAATCATATGTAATCCCCCAATAAACATATGCCGTTCCAAAACATCTATAAGAATTATATCACAGTATAAGAAAAAGAAAAGCGCATTTTTCACATACTATCCATACTTGAATTCATGGAAATTACATTGTATAATCAGTAAGGTTGAGGAATAAAATAACAAAGAACATATAGGAGGAATCTATTATGGTTACTTGGGACAACTTGGATACCCTTGCTTCTTTTCAGAACCTTTCAAAAACAGGTCGCATAGATCTGAAAAAAGTTATGTCTGGCGAGAACGGGGCAGAGCGTGTGAAAAATTACAGTATTCCAATGGCAGAGGGATTGGTGTACAACTATGCTGCAAAGCAGGTGGATGATGATGTACTGGAAGCTTTGGTTAAGCTTGCAGAAGAAGCCCAGCTTTCCGAAAAATTTGAGGAGCTTTACAATGGTGCAGTGATTAACACCGGGGAGAACCGTCTGGTTCTTCATCAGCTGACCCGTGGACAGCTTGGAAAAGCCGTTGTAGCAGATGGTGTGGATAAGCGTAAATTCTATGTTGAGCAGCAGCAGAGAATTGCAGATTTTGCAAACAAAGTACACGCAGGTGAGATCACAAACGCTGCTGGTGAAAAATTCACAACAGTTGTCCAGATCGGTATCGGTGGAAGTGACCTGGGTCCCCGCGCTATGTATTTAGCACTTGAGAATTGGGCAAAGAAAAACAACACATTCAGGATGGAAGCAAAATTCATCAGCAATGTAGATCCGGATGATGCAGCAGCGGTATTGAATTCTGTTGATGTTGCCCATTCCATTTTCGTACTTGTTTCCAAATCGGGTACAACACTTGAGACACTCACAAATGAGTCATTTGTTAAGGATGCATTAAAGAAAGCGGGACTGGATGCTTCTAAGCATATGATCGCAGTTACCAGTGAGACTTCCCCTCTGGCAAAGAGTGATGATTATCTGGCAGCATTCTTTATGGATGATTACATCGGAGGACGTTATTCTTCTACATCAGCCGTTGGTGGAGCTGTATTATCCCTGGCATTCGGACCGGATGTATTTGCACAGTTCCTGGATGGCGCCGCAGCAGAGGATCAGCTTTCCGCAGAAAAAGATGTATTAAAGAACCCTGAAATGCTGGATGCACTGATTGGTGTATATGAGCGCAACGTACTGGGATATCCGAGCACCGCAGTGCTTCCGTATTCACAGGCACTCAATCGTTTCCCGGCACATTTACAGCAGGTAGATATGGAGTCCAACGGTAAATCCGTAAACCGTTTTGGAGAGCCTGTAAATTACCCGACAGGTCCTGTTATTTTCGGCGAGCCGGGAACAAACGGACAGCATTCCTTCTATCAGTTACTGCATCAGGGAACCGATATCGTACCGCTGCAGTTTGTAGGTTTTAAGAACAATCAGCTTGAAACCGATGTTGATATTCAGGGAAGCACAAGCCAGCAGAAACTCTGTGCAAACGTTGCGGCACAGATCGTTGCATTTGCATGCGGTAAAGAGGATGATAACCGCAACAAGAACTTCGAAGGCGGACGTCCATCTTCTATTATCATTGGTGATCAGGTAAATCCTAAGACATTAGGTGCATTACTGGCACACTTTGAGAACAAGATCATGTTCCAGGGATTCTTATGGAATGTCAACAGCTTTGATCAGGAAGGTGTTCAGCTTGGCAAAGTCCTTGCAAAGCGCGTTCTTGCACATGAGACAGACGGAGCACTGAAAGTATTCAGTGATCTGTTAAATATCTAATCGGATTTTTGTCTGAAGCAGGTCA
>ENA-ORLM01000245-ORLM01000245.1-human-gut-metagenome-genome-assembly--contig:-NODE-245-length-62753-cov-5.067793_pt1 | contig 62753 bp, 50 predicted proteins | sample MGYA00243063_ERZ508815 | MGnify/ENA primary metagenome ERZ508815 (study PRJEB26277, sample SAMN04329768) | human gut metagenome | biome: human-associated habitat | host: Homo sapiens | place: USA...
CATGCTTATCATTTTGAGGCCGGAAAGCATACCTTGTTGCTGCCGAAAGGATATACGATGGTGCTGGGATTTACGGACGCGCAGGTGACTCCGCGTAATGCGGGACTGGCCGGTGCGGAGGAAACGATGGACTGGATGTTCTATTAAAAAGATTATAGGGATAGGGTAGCCACTTTGTCTATGATAAAGCTTTTTATCCTATCCCAATCTATTGCAACAAGCATTTCGGGCATGAATTGTTCTTCAGCATCTTCAAAATAAGTTAAACTCATCAAAGCGCGGAATTGGGAATTATCGGGATATTTATCAGCATAGAATTTTAGAATGTTTTCCAGTGAATAGTGTTGCAGTAGGAAATAAATATCTATAAAGTCTTTTTTGGTTCCCCGTCCCTCTATTGCATTTATTTTCATTGCTGCAATATCTCTGGGGGAGGCTAGTCTTATACCATTTTCTTCAATAGCAGGATCCAGCCAATTATATCTGTAATTGACAAAATCTATTTTAATATCATCAAGTATGTATATCTTGATGTTTTTAGACTCTTTGATAACAGATAATTTCCCTATGTTGATCAGTACTTCTTTTATAGTTTCATTATCTTCCTCTATATTCCCGAAAAAATCTAAATCAATTGAAATACGATGGCCGTATTGAAGTGCTAAAGCTGTTCCACCTACTAATCTGGCTTTTGAAAGAAATTCTTCATTGGTCAGCTTTTTTAGCAATTCCAAAGTGTGGGAGTTGACTGTTTGATATGATAACATCTGTATTGTTCTTTAGAGGTGTTTGAAATACAGCAAATATAAGACAATGCTTTTTTGTCCAATGTGCGTAATGATTGGCAAATAGAAACGATTCTATCCAATCCATAATATGATAATATAAGTTGCCAGTCTTTTAAATTGCCATATTCCAGTACACGTTGGATAATTTGTGCCGGGCAGGTATCTAAATTAACTTTATTTACGTCCATATCCCAAAATAAATGTCGGGATAATAGAGAAATATATTCTTTTTGTGACATTACATTCATAATAACTTTAATTTTTTGTTGGTTTCTTGCTCTAATATTTCATAACCAATTTCTTTTTGACAAAAATAGCTGTTTTGCTTCGGAATATCAAATATTACGGCTTAATTTTGTATGCTCAATCCTAGTACATTTTACTTTCTTATCCGTCTTGCTTGTATATAAAAGGTGATTATGAAAAAGATCTTAATATTAGCATTTTCTTTGTTCACGTTGGGAACATACGCCCAACGTGAAGTTCCGCAATCGCGCATGGAGCAGATTTATGAGGAAGCCAAGACTCCTTATAAATATGGGCTGGCTGTAGCTCCTGCCGACAACAAGCATAAAATAGACTGCCCTACCGTGTTCCGCGAAGGGGATAAGTGGTATATGACCTACGTGGTTTATAATGGTAAGAGCGGACTGGACGGGCGTGGATACGAGACATGGATAGCCGAAAGTGATAATCTGTTGGAATGGCGTACATTGGGACGTGTCTTGTCTTATCGTGACGGATTCTGGGATTGCAACCAGCGTGGTGGTTTCCCTGCATTGCCGGATATGGAGTGGGGAGGAAGCTATGCCCTGCAGACGTATAAAGGCAAGCATTGGATGACTTATCTGGGTGGGGAAGGGACCGGATATGAATCGGTGAACAAGCCGCTGTATATCGGTTTGGCCTGGACAGACCGGCCTTTGGGTTCCGCTCATGAGTGGCAGGCACAGGACAAGCCTGTGATGAGTATCCATGATAAAGACGCGCAATGGTGGGAAAAGCTGACCCAGTACAAAAGTGTGGTCTATTGGGATAAGGAGAAAACACTGGGCGCTCCTTTCGTCATGTTCTATAACGCGGCAGGACGGCATCCGGAAACGGATTTGAAAGCGGAACGGGTGGGTATCGCCTTGTCAAAGGATATGAAGAAGTGGAAACGATATCCGGGCAATCCGGTCTTTGCACACGAAGCGGACGGAACCATCACGGGGGATGCGCATATCCAGAAAATGGGCGACGTGTATGTCATGTTCTACTTCTCGGCTTTTGAACCGAGCCGCAAATACAAGGCATTCAATACATTTGCTGCCAGTTATGACCTGGTGCACTGGACCGATTGGAAAGGAGCGGATTTGATTATCCCTTCCAAAGACTATGATGAATTGTTCGCTCATAAAAGTTATGTGGTGAAACACAATGGGGTGGTGTATCATTTTTATTGTGCCGTGAATGACGCGGAACAACGTGGTATAGCCATTGCTACCAGCAAGCCGATGGGACGTTCGCAAGTGCATTTCCCGGAACGGGAGGTGAAGAACCGCCGGATGGTGATGGAACTGGATAAAGGATGGAAAACATGGCTTTGTGATAAAAGTGCATACGGGCATACGGACAATGCCCCTACAGTGGTAGATATCCCTCATAACTGGGACGATTACTATGGTTACCGCCAACTGACGCATGGTAACTTGCACGGTACTGCCATGTACGAAAAAACCTTCACGCTGGATAATTCTCAATTTCCAATTTCCGATTCTTCATTCGGAAAACGTTATTTCCTTCGTTTTGAGGGAGTGGGAACGTATGCCACTGTTACATTGAATGGAAAGGATTTCGGCCGTCATCCCGTAGGGCGTACTACGTTGACACTGGATGTGACGGAGGCGTTGAAGCCGGGAGAGAACAGACTGGTGGTGAAAGCGGAGCATCCTGAAATGATAGCCGATATGCCTTGGGTATGCGGTGGTTGTTCTTCGGAATGGGGATTCAGTGAAGGTTCCCAGCCTTTGGGCATTTTCCGTCCCGTGGTGCTGGAGGCTACGGATGAAATACGCATCGAACCTTTCGGAGTGCATATCTGGAATGATGATAAGGCGGGAACTGTCTTTGTAGAAACGGAGGTGAAAAATTACGGGAAGACTACCGAAACGGTGGAAGTGGTTAATAAATTCAGTAATGCGGATGGCAAGCAGGTGTTCCGCCTGACGGAGAAGGTGACTTTGCAGCCGGGTGAAAGGAAAGTGGTGAAGCAACAATCGCCGGTGCAGAATCCTGTCTTATGGAGTACGGAGAATCCTTATTTGTATAAACTGGCCAGTATGATAAAGCGTGGCAAGAGTACGACGGATGAGATTAGTACGCCCTTTGGTATCCGTACCGTCAGTTGGCCGGTGAAACGGAAGGACGGTGACGGACGGTTCTATCTGAATGGACAGCCTGTCTTTATCAATGGGGTATGTGAATATGAACACCAGTTCGGACAAAGCCATGCTTTCAGCCGTGAACAGGTGGCAGCCCGTGTGAAACAGATCCGTGCGGCGGGCTTCAACGCTTTCCGTGACGCTCACCAGCCCCATCACCTGGATTATCAGAAATATTGGGATAAGGAAGGGGTCTTGTGGTGGACTCAGTTCTCGGCCCATGTATGGTATGACAACACTCCGGAGTTTCGTGAGAATTTCAAGAAACTGCTCCGCCAATGGGTGAAGGAACGCCGCAACTCGCCCAGTGTGGTGATGTGGGGATTGCAGAACGAAAGCACGCTGCCTAAGGAGTTTGCCGAGGAGTGTAGTGAGATTATCCGTGAAATGGATCCTACGGCGCGTACCATGCGTGTGATTACTACGTGTAACGGTGGTGATGGAACAGATTGGAATGTTATTCAGAACTGGAGTGGAACCTATGGTGGTGATGTGAATAAGTATGGCCGTGAATTGTCACAGAAGAATCAGTTGTTGAACGGTGAATATGGGGCATGGCGCAGCATCGGGTTGCATGCGGAACCGGCAGCTTTTGATGCGAACGGCGTATGGAGCGAGGAACGTATGTGCCGGTTGATGGAAACCAAGATCCGATTGGCGGAACAGGCAAAGGACAGTGTGTGCGGACAATTCCAATGGATATTCAGCAGTCATGATAATCCGGGACGCCGCCAGCCGGATGAAGCGTATCGCCGTATAGATAAGGTGGGACCGTTTAATTATAAAGGACTGGTTACTCCGTGGGAAGAACCGCTGGATGTATATTATATGTATCGTGCCAACTATGTGCCGGCTTCCGAAGATCCGATGGTCTATCTGGCATCCCACACGTGGGAAGACCGTTTTGCAACAGGCCGCAGACGGGCTACCATTGAGGCGTACAGCAATTGTGACAGTGTGTTGCTGTACAATGATGCGGTGGATGCTGAATACTTGGGACGGAAACTGAATCATGGGGTAGGTACTCATTTTATGTGGGAGAACCGTGATATCCGTTATAATGTGCTTCGTGCCGTGGGATACTTTAAAGGAAAACCGGCAGCGGAAGATGTATTGGTGCTGGACGGTTTGGAAAAAGCGCCTCATTTTGAGGCTCTTTACCGTGGTTCTGCTATAGTGCCTGTTGCTGCCGACCGGTTGAACGGAACAGATTTGTTGAAAGGAGCTGAGGGATATACGTATCTTTATCGTTTGAATTGCGGAGGAGATGCTTATACGGATACGTATGGTCAGGTCTGGGCGCAGGATAACAGCCGTTATTCTCATTCGTGGGCGGAATCATTTATCCATCCGTCGGACAGTGTGCAGTTATTGAGCCCTTATCAGGCGAGCCAGCGTACCACGAATGATCCCATTCATGGCACTAGGGATTGGGAGCTGTTCCAGACTTTCCGTTTCGGACGCCATAAACTGAATTTCCGCTTTCCCGTTCCGGATGGCGAGTATCGTGTGGAACTTTATTTTACAGAGCCCTGGCATGGTACGGGAGGCGGCGTACAGACGGATTGTGAAGGCTTGCGTATTTTTGATGTAGCGGTAAATGATAAAGTGCTTCTGGATGACTTGGATGTATGGGCTGAAGCGGGGCATGACGGTGCTTGCAAAAAGGTGGTGAATGCTGTTGTGAAAGGTGGTGTCTTGAAGATTGATTTTCCGGAGGTGAAAGCGGGGCAAGCTCTGATTTGTGGCATTGCGATAGCTTGTAAAGGCGGCTTGGATTCCGCTCACTCTTCTTCTGCCATACAAAACAGAGTGAAGAATGTGAATGCATCTGCCCATCGCTTCAGTTGGGCTGCACAAGACAAGGATGTGATGGAAAAGACTCCCAAGGAACTGTTGCCTGAAGATAAAAATGCCCGTGCCAATGTGACTTATCAAGCCGAGGACGCTATGTTGAAAGGCAAGTTTATAAAGAAAGAGGTCAAGAAACAAACCGGTGTCTTCTTTGGTAAAGGTGAGAAAAGCAGTATTACCTGGAATATCTCTACCGGTCTGGCACAGGTCTATGCCCTTCGTTTTAAATACATGAACGCTACGGGGAAGCCTATGAAGGTGCGTATGCAGTTCATCGACTCCAAAGGGGTGGTACTGAAGGAGGATCATCTGACTTTTGCCGAAACTCCCGGAAAGTGGCGTATGCTGAGTACAACGACGGGTACATATATCAATGCAGGTTATTATAAGGTGGTGCTTTCCGCTCCGGATATGGAGGGGCTGGCACTGGATGCGCTGGATGTGCAATAGGAGGAATGGTTTCTGCAAATAGTAAGGGGAAAGTTTCAGCATTTGGCATTTTTACATATCTTTGTGCTCTGAAACTAACCTCTTAAAAATATGTTAATTGATTTACTGCATTCTTCTTATTTCTCGCTCTTCCTTATTGTAGCGTTGGGCTTTATGCTAGGGAGGATTAAGATAAAGGGCTTGTCGCTGGATGTGTCGGCCGTTATCTTCATTGCCTTGCTTTTCGGACATTTCGGTGTGATCATTCCTAAAGAATTGGGGAACTTCGGTCTGGTGCTTTTTATCTTTACCATCGGTATTCAGGCCGGTCCCGGATTTTTCGATTCTTTCAGAAGTAAAGGAAAGACACTGATTCTTATCACTATGCTTATTATTTGCTCTGCCTGTCTGACGGCGGTAGGACTGAAGTATGCTTTTGACATTGATACGCCCAGTGTGGTGGGATTGATAGCAGGGGCATTGACCAGTACGCCCGGTCTGGCGGTAGCTATAGACAGTACAAATTCACCGTTGGCTTCCATTGCATACGGTATTGCTTACCCGTTTGGAGTGATAGGGGTGATTTTGTTTGTGAAGCTGTTACCCAAGATTATGCGGGTGGATCTGGATAAAGAAGCGCGCAGGTTGGAACTGGAACGGCGCAGCAGTTTTCCGGAACTGACAACTTGCATTTTCAGAGTGACCAATCAAGCGGTATTCGGACGTACTTTGGCGCAAATAAATGCACGTGCCATGACGGGGGCCGTCATTTCACGGGTAAAGCATGAGGATTCTATATTGATGCCTAAAGCGAATACCATGTTGCTGGAAGGGGACTATGTGCAGGCGGTGGGAAGTGAGGAAGCGCTGAATCAGTTTGCCGTATTGGTTGGAGAACGGGAGGAAGGTGAATTGCCTCTGGATCAGACACAGGAGATTGAATCTTTATTGCTGACAAAGAAAGATATGATAAACAAGCAATTGGGGGATCTGAATTTACAACGTAACTTTGGTTGTACGGTAACCCGTATCCGTCGAAGCGGCATAGACTTGTCACCTTCTCCGGATTTGGCCTTGAAATTCGGTGATAAGCTGATGGTGGTCGGTGAACGGGAAGGACTCAGAGGCGTTGCCCGTTTGTTGGGGAATAATGCCAAACAGTTGTCTGATACTGATTTCTTCCCGATAGCTATGGGGATTGTATTAGGTGTATTGTTCGGCAAAATAAATATTTCATTTTCAGACAGCGTTTCCTTTTCACCCGGATTGACCGGAGGAGTGCTGATGGTGGCATTGCTGCTGAGTGCCGTGGGAAAGACAGGACCTATATTGTGGTCTATGTCCGGTCCTGCCAATCAGTTGTTACGTCAGTTGGGCTTATTGCTGTTTTTGGCTGAGGTCGGTACTTCTGCCGGTAAGAATCTGGTGGCTACTTTTCAGGAGAGCGGATTGTTATTGTTCGGAGTGGGGGCGGCCATTACTGTCGTGCCTATGCTGGTTGCCGTTGTGGTTGGCAGGTTGGTCTTTAAAATCAGTTTGTTGGATTTGCTGGGCACCATCACCGGTGGTATGACCAGTACGCCCGGTCTTGCGGCAGCCGATTCCATGGTAGATAGTAATATTCCGAGTGTTGCATATGCTACGGTGTATCCGATTGCAATGGTGTTCCTTATTTTGTTTATACAAGTGATCGCTTCGGCGGTTTATTGATATATCAAACAGCCGGGTGGGTATGTGCCAAAGGTAGTAAATACTTTTGGCACATTTTTTATTTGGATGAATATTGTATTTTTATTTATCGATATGAGGAGAAAAAAAATATTCATTTTGTTTCTTTTATAGATTTTAATTTATATATTTGTCACAACCTTAATATAATACGGAGAAAGATTAGGCTTATTCAGTGACAGAATGACGATTGGAATATGGTATGAATAAGCTGAACTCATATATGGTATTTATAAATATACTCAATTTTATGAGGAATAAAGACACACACTCTCGAATTACAGACAAATGCAGATGTTTGTTTGTAGTTGCCTATTCGGCAATGTCTATTACAGGATTGAGCTCCGTGCTCGCAGTGGAAAACCATGCACTATCTTCTCCGGTTTCAGATCGTGTGGAAAGCGTACAGCAGAAAAAACATGTTTCAGGTAATGTGCAGGATGCTAACGGAATGCCTTTAATCGGGGCGTCCGTAATCATCAAGGGAACCAATACCGGTATGATTACCGATATTGAAGGTAATTTCGCTCTTGATGCTAAACAGGGTGATATTATCGTAATCAGTTACATCGGTATGAAATCGGCGGAGGTGAAAGTGCCTGCTAACGGGCAAATAAGAGTGATGCTGAAAGAGGATTCGCAGTTGATGGATGAAGTGGTAGTGACCGGTTATGGTGATTTTAAGAAGGCTACTTATACGGGGTCTGCTTCTGTTTTGAATACGGATAAATTGGAGTCATTGCCTGTTGTGTCTGTAGCACAGATGATGGAGGCTAATATTCCGGGGTTAAGTTCAGTGGCCAGTTCTTCCCAACCGGGTTCTAAAGCTACAGTGCGGGTGCGTGGAATTGCTTCTATGAATGCTTCTACAGAACCTCTTTATGTATTGGACGGCGTGCCGGTAGCGTCTAGGGATATGAGTGGTCTAAGTGCCAATGCCAGTGCGGGAGGACTTGGTTTGATCGAGACATTAAATCCTGCGGATATTGAAAGTATAACCGTATTGAAAGATGCCGCTTCTGCTTCATTATATGGAGCAAAAGGATCTAACGGTGTAATCCTTATTACTACTAAAAAAGGGAAGGAAGGTAAAATGAGGGTGAGTATGCAGGCTACTTACGGTATTACGGATATTGCTTACAATTATCGTCCGATAATGGGGGGTGAAGAGCGTAGGGAGTTGATTTATGAAGGATTTGTTAATTATCGTTTGAATCAGGGGGATTCGGAAGCCGAGGCAAAGGCTTATGCGGATGGACAAATTGACAATTATGCTGCACGCCCGGCCAACGGATATGCTGATTGGGAAGATGCTTTATTGAAAAAAGGACATCAGCAGGACTATAGTTTGTCTGTAAGCGGAGGTAATGAAAAATCGAATTTTATTGGTACGTTAGGATACACCAATCAGACAGGTATAAGCATAAATTCAGGAATGGAACGTTTTACCGGTCGTATTGATGCAAACAGTAAATGGAATAAATTTGAGTATGGAATGAATGCTACCTTTTCATGGACTCGTAATAAACATACGCCGGAGGGACAGTATTATGCCAGTGCGCTTTATTCTTCAAAATATCAATTGACCCCTTCCATACCTATTTATAATGAGGATGGCAGTTATCATACGGGTTTCCAGAATAATGGAGGTATTAACCCGCTGTATGAGAATTCTGTAGATTCAAATTATGCACGTCTGGCACGTACAATGGCATCCGCCAAGGCTGCTTATCATATCTTGGACGGGTTGAAGTTATCTACTATCTTTACAGTAGACTATTCTTTAAATAAAGACTTTTTCTTTTACTCGCCTGACGGTAAGGATGGGGAAGCTACACAGGGATCCGGACAGATGATGATGATTGAGAGAATGAGTTATACTTCACAAACGAATCTGGCATATAATAAAACGTTTGGCAAACATAACATTAATGCGGTCTTAGCGTATGAGGTTATGAAATACGATTATGAGGATATGTATGGTGAGAAACAGGTTTACGGGCAAACACTTAATCCGTCGTTGGATAATGGCGCCAAACCTGCTGATCTTACTAATACGAGGCAGGAAGATGCTATGGTGTCGTATGTAGGAAGCTTGAATTATGGATATAATGATAAATATTATGCAGGTTTCAGTTTCCGTCGTGATGGCTCTTCCCGATTGGCGCCTGATACCCGTTGGGGGAACTTTTGGGCTGTTTCCGCTTCATGGAGACTCTCTCAGGAAAACTTCATGAAACCGTGGGAGAATGTGGTGTCGGATATGAAATTAAGAGCATCGTATGGTGTGAACGGTAATCTGCCGACCGGTTATTATGGTTATCATGGAACTTATACTACCGGAGCATTTTATAATGGAAAACCTGCTCCGTGGGAAGATGCTATTGCTAATCCTGATTTGACTTGGGAAAAGAACTATGCATTGAATCTGGGGGTTGATTTAAGTCTGTTCAGACGGGTTAATTTGACTTTCGATTGGTATACCAGAACGACTAAGGATTTATTGATGAGTAAGCAATTGAATTCTATCAGTGGTTTTGGCAGTATTCTTACGAATGTGGGCGAAATGAAGAATACCGGTTTTGAAATAGAGGTACGTTCAAGTAATATTCAAACCAAAGATTTTAGTTGGACAACTTCTTTAAACTTGTCACATAATAAAAATAAGATTGTAAAACTGGCGGATCTTCCGGAATTTATAGATGGAAATTATATCAGAAAGGAAGGTTGTTCGTATGCGACAATTTATTTGAGAGAGTATGCCGGAGTGGATCCTAATGACGGACGCCCGATGTATTATGACAATAAAGAAGACGAAAATGGCAATAGAAGCAGGAATATTGTGTATGACCCCAATGATGCCGACCGTGTGGAGTTGAAAGATATATATCCTAAATTGACCGGTGGATTGATGAATACGTTTAATTATAAGTTTATTGATTTATCTTTTAATTTGTCGTTTCATTTAGGTGGATATTCTTACGATGGTGCCATGTATGCTTTGCAGGATGACGGTTATACGGCACAATACAATAAGAGTACAGAGTTACGCCGCCGTTGGAAACAGCCGGGAGATATAACAGATGTTCCCCGATATGTGTATGGACAAGAGTATGGTGGCTGGTGGAACTCGTCACGTGGTGTTCATAGCACAGATCATTTGCGCTTGAAAAGTTTGATTGTTGGCGTTTCTGCTCCTCAGTCTTGGTTGAGAACCATAGGTATTAATTCTGCCCGTATTTATTTTTCGGGTACCAACTTGTTGACGTGGGCTGCATACGATCAATATGATCCGGAGTTGAATGGAATTGTAAGTTATTTTACTCCTCCTCTTAAAACATTCGCATTTGGACTTGAACTTAAATTCTAATCAATTAACACCGAACTGTTTATGAAAAAAAATATAATTATATTAGGCTTGATTTCTTTATTGGCCGTATCGTGCGGGGATGATTTTTTAACTACTCATCCTGGTGATAGCGTTTCTACGGATTTGGCACTGAGTACAGAGCAGGATATAGATAATGCTGTGAATGGATTGTATGATTTGATGTCCAGCTATGGCTATTATGGCGGAACCATGTTTTTTTATGGGGATATGAAAGGGGATGATATGCAGAGTTCTTATAATAGCGGGAGAACTTGTAACCGGTGTTACTTATATGATCATCGCTCTACAAGCTTAAATGCCGGATATTTATGGGGACGTCCTTTTTATATTATCCGTAATGCATGGAATGTGATCAATGCGATTGATGATGGAAAAGTGCAAGGTTCAGAGCAAAGATTAAAGGAATTGAAAGGTGAGGCGATGACTATCATGGCACTTTGCCAGTTTGACTTGACCCGTTGTTTCGGTTATCCTTATACTAAGGATAAAGGGGCCGGTTGGGGAGCTCCAATTGTAGATCATGCAATTACATTAGATGAAAATCCGCCACGCAGCACTGTTGCAAAGGATTATGAGTTCATAATCAGTACATTGGAGGAGGCTATACCTTTAATGAGTACTTCTAAAAATAACAGCCGGATGAATGCGTATGCTGCAAGAGCATTGCTGTCTCGTATTTATCTGTATCATGATGATAACGAGAAAGCGTTTCAAATGGCAAGCAACTTGATTGAAGAAGTGGAAGGAAATGGAATGTACCGTCTTTATACACGTGATGAATATGTTCCGGCATGGGATTTGAAAAATACGTTTGGTACGGAATCATTATTTGAAATTGCTAATAGTACAGATGATAATGGAGGACGAAGTTCATTGGCATATCTGATGCATTGGAATGGGTATCGTGAGATTTTTGCCACTCAGAAATTTGTGGATGAGTTATTGAGTGACCCGGATGATATTCGCTGTCTGTTGCTGGAAAAGAATGTTTATAATAAAAATGATGTATGGTGGTTGAAGAAATGGCCGGGAACAGATGCTACGACTCCATCTTTTGAAAATAATTATGTTATTTTCCGTTTGTCTGAAGTCTATTTGAATGCGGCGGAAGCCGGAGTGAAAATAGGTGGGGCATCTGCCGTAAAGGGCTTGAATTATCTGAATGCAATTGTGCAGCGTGCTAATCCTGCAAAGGAAGTAACGGCGGCTGAATATACATTGGATAGGGTGTTGGAAGAAAGAAGTAAAGAATTGATAGGTGAGGGGCATCGTTTCTTTGATATGTTGAGAAATGGAAAGACCATTGTTCGTAAGGGAGGATATCATTTACCGGGTATCGTGGAGGAAATAGACTGGGATTATTATAAATGTGTTTTACCGATTCCAACAGACCAGTTTACATTTAGTCCTGATATGGAGCAGAATCCGGGATATACTAAAAATTAATTTTAAATAATTATTAAATGAGAGGGTGTGGTATCACACCCTTTTTTTGTGTGGACAAATTCTACATTCATGTGGATTTATTCTACAATTTTACAGACGTTCCGTTTGTTTATTTGGCTAATATACAGTGATTTGACGGATGCTTCTTGTTGTTGGCATATCTTTTGACCGGAACATGATAAATTATTATATAATTATATAAATATAAATCATGAATAAATCTAGGTATGTTTTTTTTATTTTGGCTTGTTTATTCGGTTTGTACGTGCAAGCTCAAAATAGAACAGTGAAAGGACGCGTTCTCTCAGCGGAGGATAAAGAACCATTAATTGGAGCTACTGTCAAAATACCCGGTACATCTATCGGTGTGGTGACAGATATAGATGGCAATTTCTCTCTGGAAGTTCCCGACAAAGACAAAACATTAGTGATTGAGTTTTTAGGTATGAGTACACTAACGGCGAAGATACCTGCCAATGGGGTGCTGAATGTATCTTTGCATCCGAATACACAACGATTGGATGAGGTTGTGGTGACAGGCTATGGTAATTTTTCCAAATCTTCATTTACCGGTTCGGCAAATACATTACGGGGGGACTTGTTGAAGAACGTTCCGGTTGTATCGGTAGAACAGAAGTTGCAGGGTATGACTCCGGGCGTATCCATTTCGGGAAATTCCGGTCAGCCGGGTGCTAATCAAAGTATACGTATCCGCGGTATGGGGTCATTCAATGCATCGAAAGAACCTTTGTTTGTCATTGACGGAGTACCGGTGACTTCCGGAAGCTTGAGTGGTGGCTCGGCAGATGCCGCTTACATGAATAATTCTAAAACGAATATAATGAGTACGCTGAACCCTTCGGATATTGAAAATATAACAGTCATAAAAGATGCGGCAGCGGCTTCTTTATATGGTTCACGTGCGGCAAACGGTGTGATTCTGATAACCACTAAAAAAGGTACAAAAGGACGTGCTAAGGCTACATTAAAAATGGATGGAGGCTTTTCTAATGCTGCTGTGGAATTCCGCCCGACGTTGAATGGGGAGCAGCGTAGAGAGTTAATTTATGAAGGTTTGATGAACTTTCAACAAGATGAAATAGCCAAGAATCCGGAGGCGGGATTGGCATCGCCCACCGAATATGCCGATTTACATATCAATGATTATGCCTCCATTCCGGAACTGGGATATACTGACTGGAGAAAAGAATTGATGCGTACGGCACATCATCAAAGTTATGAAGCGTCCGTATCGGGAGGCAATGACAAGACTACGTTCTATTCTTCATTGGGTTTTAACCGTCAGGAGGGTTTGGTGGAAAATTCTAATCTGGACAGATATACAGCTCGTTTGAATGTAACCCAGAAGGTAGGTTCCCGTGGGGAAGTGGGCGCCAATGTGATGTTCTCTCAATTAAATCAGGAAATGAATGAGGAGCGTGGATCATCTATTAATCCTTTCCTTTGTGTGGCTTTGAATACCACTCCGTCTTTTCCGGTACGTGACGCTGAAGGGAATTATGTAGGATCATATCCCAGTAGCAATGTGAATCCGTTGCGTGATATCCGTACAGATTATAACCGTACCCGCATGACACGTATGTTTTCTACAGGCTATGCTTCGATAGATATTATCAAAGGGTTGAAATTGAAAGAAACGCTTAGCTATGATTATAATATTCAGAAAGATTCCCGTTATTGGAATCCGTTGAGTGGAGCCGGAGCTAAAAGTGGTAGTGATGCACAGACGGCAAAGGGATTTATAGAATATAGTAAATTGATTTCTTCCACTTCATTGGGATATAATACGACTATAGCACAATTACACCATGTGGATGCGTTGGTAGCTTATGAAATTGAAAATTATCAGACTGACAAAGCAATGGGGGATAAATCCAAACTTCCTTCAGATTATTTGGTGGAACCGGATAATGCAGCATCATTGAACAGCTTTGTGTCTTCTACTCAGGATTCAAGAATGATTTCTTATGTATCCCGTATCAACTATGATTATGATGACCGTTACTATATTGCCGGTAGCTTCCGTCGTGACGGCAGTTCACGCCTGTCACCCGAGAACCGTTGGGGAAATTTTTGGTCTGTATCCGGTATGTGGAATGTAGGTGCGGAAAAATTTATGCAATCTATAAAGAGTGTGCTGAGTGATTTAAAGATACGTGCCTCGTATGGTGTGAATGGTAATCAGCCGGGTGCTCTTTACGGATATATGGGACTTTATTCCTACGGGCAGAATTATATGGGAGGTGGTGGATCTTATGAATCGGCATTACCGAACCCGAACCTTAAGTGGGAAAAGAACTATAACTTGAATTTGGGACTCGACCTGGCATTTATCAATCGTATTTTTGTCAGCTTGGAATATTATAATCGCGATACGAAAGATTTGCTTTACAATCGTCCTATCAGTAGCACTACCGGTTTCCAAAATTATTTGGGGAACTTGGGACAACTGAATAATAGAGGTTGGGAACTGGAACTGCGTACCATAAACTTTGCCGGTAACAACTTTAATTGGACTTCTGTTTTGAATATGACCCACAATAAAAATAAGATTGTATCATTGGATGGTAAATTGGACCAGTCTATCGAGGGAAGCTGGTTTATTCATAAAGTGGGGTTGCCGTATTCTACCTTCTATGTGAAAGAATATGCGGGGGTTGATCCTCAGACAGGAAAAGCTTTGTACTATATGAATACACAGGATGCAAATGGCAATTATGACAGAACAGTGACTACTGACGCTTCTGCAGCACAGGCAATTCCTTATAAGTCTGTGGATCCGAAGATTTCAGGAGGTTTTACCAATATCGTGAATTACAAATGGTTTGATCTGGCATTGACATTGACTTATTCTTTAGGAGGATATTCTTTTGACAAAACCGGAACTTATAATGAAACCGACGGTGCAAAAGAGCAGAACTATAACTTGCCCATTTATGAATTGGATCGTTGGCAAAAGCCGGGTGATGTGACGGATGTACCCCGATTTGTACTTGGCCAGGCGGCAGGACCGCAGAATTCATCCCGTTATGTACATAGCACGGATCATTTACGTGTAAAGAACTTGACTTTGGGCTTTACATTGCCGGATCAGTGGCTGACCAAACTGGGTGTCAGTAAAGCAAGATTGTACTTCTCAGGCAGTAACCTGTTGACGTGGGCAAAGTGGGACCAGTATGATCCGGAAGTACCTGTTTCCGGTGAAGTATTTTGTGAAACACCTCCTATGCGTACTTACAGTTTTGGAATAGAAGTCTCATTTTAATGAATCTCCTTTAAATTAGAACGAAATGAAAAAAATATATTTATCGATTGTTGCGGCTGTATCATTGATGTTTGTTTCGTGTACTGCTGATTGGCTGAATACAGATCCTTCTACGGCAGTTCCCAGTGATGATGCCATTAAAAATATAGATGATGCACAGGTGGCATTGAATGGTATATACCGATTAGCATCCGCACATAGTTATTATGGTGATAATTATCTTTATTATGCTGATTGTCGTGGAGAAGATGTGCAGGCACGTATTAATAAAGGAGCAGGCCGCAGGGTTTCTCCTTACTATTTCTTTGATGTTACGGCGGATGATAATTTTAATATAACCCTTGTCTGGAACCAACCCTATAAAGTGATCCATCAGGCTAACAGTCTGATAGAAAAGTTGGATGCCGGAAATGCGGGAAATGCCAAGCCGGAAGAAGTGGCACGGATCAAATCGGAGGCACTGGCAATGAGAGGATTGGCTTTATTTGATCTGACCCGTTTGTTCGGTATGCCTTATACTTTGGATAATGGGGCTTCTTTAGGAGTTCCTATTGAGATTCAGACCACCTTGGAGGATCATGTTCCGGAACGTAACACAGTGGCACAATGTTACGAACAGGTGCTAAAGGACTTGAACGATGCGTTGGGAGGACTGACAAAGGAAAAACATGATGCCTATATGAATTATTGGAGTGTGAAAGCTTTGCTTTCCCGGGTGTATCTGTATATGAATGACAATGAAAATGCATTGAAATGTGCAGAAGAAGTAATCAATGACAATGGGGGAATTTACCGGCTTTTTACTCATGACGAATATCCTTCTGTATGGGGAAAAGACTTTAACTCTGAGTCTTTGTTTGAATTCTATTTTACGATGTCTGAACCTTCAGGCGGTTCGGGAGGAGAAGGGGCGCCGATGGTGTATGCCGATAATGTGAAAGATTGGAATAACCTGATTCTGACAAAGGCTTATTTGGATTTGCTGAATGAAGACCCTGAAGATGTGCGCCATGTATTTCCTCATTTGCCGGAAAATGCCGTTGCGGATACATTGCCTGTAGCTGCCAAAGGTCAACCGAAATATCTGATTAAATATCCGGGGAAATCGGGCAGTGTGACCGATGCTGTTTCTACAGTCAATCCACAGGATAATGATCTTTGTATTCTCCGTTTATCCGAGGTCTATTTGAATGCTGCGGAAGCTGCTTTTAAAATCGGCAATACGGAAAAAGCATTGACATATCTGAATGCGATAGTTACCCGTGCCAATCCGGCGAAATCCGTAACATCTGCTGATCTCAGCCTGGAGCGCATTCTGAAAGAAAGACGTAAAGAACTGGTAGGTGAAGGTCATGCTTTCTTTGATTATATGCGTAATGGCAAGTCGGTGGACCGTTCGGGAGGCTGGCATCTGACTATGCCTGAAGATGCCCGTGTCATTGCTCCTTCAGACCCCAGGGTGGCACTTCCTATTCCACAAACTGAAATTGATGCTAATCCGAATATAGTTCAAAATCCTAGATAATTGTTTTGTCCATGTTAAGTTTGCCCTTCTTTTCGATGATGATATCGGAGAGAAGGGTTTTCTTTTTACAATTTATATGGTACAAAATCATATTTCGTCCGTCTTCATTTGAAAAGAAAGACCAAAAATATGAGATTATATGGATTGTTACTGTGCGGATGGATGACGGTATCCTTACAGGCCCAACAGATACATGATTGGGAGAATCATCATGTATTACAGATTAATAGGGAACCGGCAAGGGCTGCTTTTGTGCCTTTTGCCAAGCAGAAGGGGGATTGTTCGATGAGTCTGGACGGGATGTGGAAATTCCGGTGGACTCCTGTGCCTTCCGAACGGATAACGGATTTTTACCGCACGGACTTTAATGACAAGGATTGGAAAGATTTTCCGGTTCCTGCCAATTGGGAAATCAACGGATACGGAACGCCTATTTATGTATCGGCAGGATATCCGTTTAAAATAGATCCTCCACGGGTGATGGGGGAGCCTAAAGCTTCGTATACCACCTACAAGGAACGTAATCCGGTGGGACAATACCGGCGTACTTTCACGCTGCCCGCCGGGTGGAAGGCAAATGGGCAGACTTTTCTTCGCTTTGAAGGAGTGATGAGTGCTTTTTATGTGTGGATAAACGGTGAACGCATAGGTTATAGCCAGGGAAGTATGGAACCTAGTGAGTTCAATATCACCCGCTGGTTGAAACCGGGAGAGAACCAAATCGCTCTGGAAGTTTATCGGTATAGTGACGGATCTTATCTGGAAGATCAGGATTTTTGGCGTTTTGGAGGTGTTCATCGCAGTATTCATTTGGTGCATACTCCGGATATCCGTATCCGTGACTATGTAGTGCGCACTCTGCCTGCTGTTCAGGGGAATTATCAAGATTTCCGACTGCTGATTGATCCGCAGCTCAGCGTTTACCGGGGAATGGACGGTAAAGGTTATACGTTGCAGGCGGTGCTGAAGGATGCGGATGGAAGAGAAGTAGTGAATATGGTTGGCAATGTGGAAGATATCTTGGATTTGGAGCATAAGGCGGCACGGATGAATGAATGGTATCCGCAACGTGGTCCACGTAAGATGGGACGTATGTCCGCCGTTATAAAATCTCCGCAACGTTGGACAGCCGAAACTCCTTATTTATATAAGTTGGAACTTCGTTTACAGAATGTAAACGGACAGACCATAGAGCAAGTGGAACAGCCGGTAGGTTTTCGTTGTATTGAAATAAAGGACGGACAAATGTTGGTTAACGGTAATTCGGTCCGTTTTCGTGGGGTAAACCGTCATGAACACGATCCGTATACGGCACGCGTGATGAGTGAGGAGAGGATGTTGCAGGATATATTGCTGATGAAACAAGCCAATGTGAATGCAGTCCGTACCAGTCACTATCCCAATGTGAGCCGTTGGTATGAACTGTGCGACAGCTTGGGACTGTATGTGATGGATGAGGCGGATATAGAAGAGCACGGATTACGTGGAACATTGGCTAGTACATCCGATTGGCACGCTGCTTTTCTGGATCGTGCGGTACGTATGGCGGAACGCGATAAAAATCATCCTTCGGTAGTGATGTGGAGCATGGGAAATGAAAGTGGTTACGGACCTAATTTTGCTGCTATTTCGGCTTGGCTACATGATTTTGATCCTACACGTCCCGTACACTATGAAGGAGCTCAGGGAGTAAACGGAGAACCCGACCCGAAAACAGTGGATGTAATCAGCCGTTTCTATACCCGTGTGAAACAGGAGTATCTGAATCCCGGCATTCCCGAAGGGGAGGACAAGGAACGGGCGGAGAACGCACGTTGGGAACGCTTGTTGGAAATAGCGGAACGCACGAATGATAACCGTCCTGTGATGACCAGCGAATATGCACATTGCATGGGGAATGCTTTAGGTAATTTCAAGGAATATTGGGATGAGATTTATAGTAACCCACGTATGCTGGGCGGCTTTATATGGGACTGGGTGGATCAAGGTATTTATAAGATATTGCCGGATGGCCGCCAGATGGTGGCGTATGGCGGTGACTTTGGTGATCGGCCTAATTTAAAGGCTTTCTGTTTTAATGGTGTGGTGATGAGTGACCGCGAAACTACGCCTAAATATTGGGAGGTGAAGAAAGTATATGCTCCGGTTAAATTGGAAATGGAAAAAGATCTTCAGGTTTTTCCAAAAGAACAAGATGTTTTTTTAAAAGAACAAGATGTTTTGCCCAAAGGATTAAGAGTTACGAACCGCAATCATCACATTGGTCTGGAAGGATATCGCTGTCTGTGGACTTTGATAGAGAACGGGAAGAAGATGAAACAAGGGGAACTGGCGCTTCCATCGGTGGCACCCGGTGAAACAGGAACGATGGCTTTGCCCGATGTTAAGATTAATAAACAGGCTGATGTTCGATTGAATGTAAGTATAGTATTGAAAGAAGATGCTTTATGGGCGAAGGCCGGGCATGAGATTTTAAAGGAACAGTTTGCCTTGAATGATCATTTGATGGCGGTGGCTGACGGTGTACAACCGGGTAAACGTAAAAGTAAGTTTTCTGTTTTGGATTTATGGGAAGATAGTTATTTTCAAGCTTTCCGTGCTCCGACGGATAATGATAAAAGTTTCGGTAACTGGTTGGCCAAGGATTGGAAGAATCAGGGATTGGATGCTCCTCAAGTAGAGGTAATTACTCCCGAAACGGAAACTCAGGAAACAGATGGAACCGTATCGAAGAAATCGGTTGTGGAATATCGTTATGCCAAGGGTAGCATCCGTGTTTCTTCCCATTATAAGATATATGTGGATGGAACGGTGGATCTGGAACAGACTTATCTGCCACAAGGAGAATTGCCGGAATTGCCTCGTCTGGGTAGTGCATTTGTACTGGGAGAAGAATACGAGAACCTTTCCTGGTACGGTCGTGGCCCGTGGGAAAACTATCCCGACCGTAAGACGTCCTGTCTGATAGGTAGATGGAACAGCAAGGTGAGTGAACAGTACACACATTACCCGCGTCCGCAGGACAGTGGCAATCACGAGGATGTTACCGAGGTGATTCTAACCAATAAACAGGGTAAAGGCGTCCGTGTGACAGCCATAGACCGGCCATTTTCATTTTCGGCCTTACATTATACCGTGGATGATATTTATAAAACAACTCATGATTGTGACTTGAAACCACGAAAGGAGGTTGTTCTCAGCCTGGATGCTGCGGTTTTAGGTTTAGGAAACAGTAGTTGTGGTCCGGGAGTGCTGAAGAAATACGCCATTGATAAGCAGAAATCTCATACTTTGCGGGTACGCTTCAGTCTTATAAAATGATGTATGGCAAAAGGTTTGAATAGGCGACGGCGACATATCTTTCCGGTGGCAGACAGAAATATAGAATTAAATTAAAAATCAAATATCAAAATGAAAAGAGCAACAACTTTTTTATCACTCCTTGCTTTATCGGCAGGTTTGTTGGCGCAATCTTCCGTAAAAACAGAACGCCAATACTTGTCAGGACGTGGCTGTGATGATATGGTACAATGGGATTTCATGTGTACCGGTGGTAATAATTCCGGAAAATGGACGAAAATCGGAGTACCTTCTTGTTGGGAACTGCAAGGATTCGGTACTTATCAATATGGCATGAAATTCTATGGTAAGGCTTTTCCTGAAGGAGTAGCTGACGAACAAGGTTTGTATAAATATGAATTTGAGTTGCCTGCCGAATGGAATGGTAAACAGATAGAGCTGGTATTTGAAGGCTCTATGACTGATACGCAGGTAAAGATAAACGGTCGTAAAGCCGGCTCCATGCATCAGGGAGCTTTTTACCGCTTTATTTATAATGTGAGTGACCGGGTATTTTTCGGATCGAAAAAAAAGAATGTACTTGAAGTAACTGTAAGCAAGGAAAGTGCGAATGCAGGGGTTAATTTGGCAGAACGCCGTGCTGATTATTGGAATTTCGGAGGTATTTTCCGTCCTGTGTTTATCGTGGCGAAACCGGCTCAAAATATAGATCGTCTGGCAATAGATGCGAAGGCGGATGGGAATTTCTATGCCGATTGTTTTCTGAATATGGCAGTAGAAGGTGCTAGGGTACATACTGTCATAACAGATGCTAAAGGGAAAAAAGTGGCCGAAAATACTTCGGATGTCCGTACGGGCAGCGACCATGCTTCGATTAATTTCGCTGTAAAATCTCCTGAATTATGGACGGCTGAAACTCCGGCCATGTATCAGGCTACCTTTACCCTGCTTGATAAAGCAGGCAAAACATTGCATGTTGAAAATCAGAAATTTGGTTTCCGTACCATTGAAACACGTGAAAGTGACGGATTGTATATCAACGGTCGGCGTGTGATGATTAAAGGGGTGAACCGTCATAGTTTCCGTCCTGAAAGCGGACGTACACTGAGCAAGGCAAAGAACATTGAAGATGTATTGCTGATCAAGAGCATGAACATGAATGCCGTCCGCCTGAGTCATTATCCTGCCGATCCCGAATTTTTTGAAGCTTGTGACTCGCTGGGGCTTTATGTAATGGATGAGTTAAGCGGCTGGCATGGCAAGCACGAAACCATCAACGGGCAGAAGCTGGTAAAAGAAATGATTACCCGTGATGTGAACCATCCGTGTATTATCTGGTGGAGCAATGGTAATGAAAAAGGCTGGAATACTGAACTGGATGGTGAATTCCATAAATATGATCCTCAGAAACGTCCGGTGCTTCATCCGCAGGGCAACTTCAGTGGATATGAAACCATGCACTATCGTTCTTACGGAGAAAGCCAGAACTATATGCGTCTGCCGGAAATATTTATGCCGACCGAGTTTCTGCATGGATTGTACGATGGAGGACACGGAGCCGGACTGTATGATTATTGGGAAATGATGCGTAAGCATCCCCGTTGTGCCGGAGGTTTCCTTTGGGTACTGGCCGATGAGGGCGTGAAGCGTGTGGATATGAATGGATTCATTGACAACTGCGGCAATTATGGAGCCGATGGCATTGTAGGTCCGCATCACGAAAAAGAGGGCAGTTACTTTACCATCAAGCAGGTGTGGTGTCCTATTCAAATCATGACCGATAGCCTTGACAGTCAGTTTGACGGCAAACTGAAAATAGAGAACCGTTACGATTTCCTGAATGCGAATACATGCCGTTTCACTTATAAATATGTGCAATTGCCTTCTGTAACCGATAAGGGGGGAATGAAAGTGATGAAACAGGGAGAGGTGAACTGTCCCGACATTCCTGCTCACGGTGCGGGTACACTGACTATTCCTGCGGCTGTCAAGGGGGCCAATGCTTTGATGCTGACAGTAACGGATAAGCAGGGGAATGATCTCTTTACGTGGAGTTATAAACTGGACGACGTTGCCGGATTGCAACAGGTTTCTGCCGGAAACAAGCCTTCTTATAAAGAAACTGCCGATGCATTGACGGTTGATGCCGGAGGACGTACATTTACTTTTTCTCAGAAAGACGGACAGCTGAAGGGGGTAAAGGTTGGAAGCCGTATCATCAGTCTGGCAAATGGTCCCCGTTTCATTGCCGCCAAGCGTTCGGACCGTTCTATGGATCAGTTTTATAACCATGATGACAAAGAGGCTGAAAAGAAGAAAACCCAATACACTACATTTGATGATGCCGGTCGTTTTACAGGCTTTACCGTGCGTGAAGAAGGCAATAACGTAGTGGTTACCGCTAACTACAAACTGGGATGTTTTGATCAGGCTGTATGGACTATCGCTCCTGACGGTACCGCTGCTATAGACTTTACATACAACTTCAGCGGTGTAGTGGATTTGATGGGGGTGATGTTTGATTATCCGGAAGATAAAGTGTTGAGCAAGCGTTGGGTAGGTGACGGTCCTTACCGTGTATGGCAGAACCGTCTGCATGGTCCGCAGTTGGGCGTATGGGAAAATGAGTATAATGATCCCATTCCTGCCGAAAGCTTTACTTATCCCGAATTTAAAGGGTACTTTGCTAATGTGCAATGGATGACTTTGAAAACACAGGAAGGAACGATAAGTATCTGTAACCGTACTCCTCAGAATTATGTAGGGGTTTATCAGCCTCGCGACGGTCGTGACGGCTTGCTTTATACTTTCCCGGCTACCGGCATCAGTCTGATGAAAGTAATTCCTCCGGTTCGTAATAAAGTGAATACGACAGATTTGATAGGTCCGTCTTCACAAGCATTTTGGGCTGATGGAGCATATGGGGGAGGTATCACGTTAAAATTTGAATAACAGTGAAAAAATAGATTGTAAAGGGAAGAGGAACTTTGTTTATTCTTCCCTTTTCTTTTTTTATTTGGCTTGAACTCTCTATATTTGAAAAATTGAGTACAAATTACAACTTTATTCGTTTATCATTAAATATAGAATAAATAGCTTATGAAGATAAAACATCTGTTTGTATCCATATTGCTGGCAACCGGATTCCAACCGATGATAGCACAATCCGCTTTACGGCAACAGTTTGTAAATTCATCCGTACAGGAAGCTCGTCCCTGGACTTTCTGGTATTGGATGTTTGGCGCTGTAACTCCCGAAGGGATTACCGCTGATCTGGAAGCCATGCACCGTGTAGGTTTGGGTGGAGCCTATCTGATGCCCATCAAGGGAGTGGAGCAAGGACCTCAATACGAAGGAAAAGCTCAACAACTTACCCCCGAATGGTGGCGTATGGTCACTCATAGTATGAAAGAGGCCGACAGGCTGGGAATGCAACTGGGCATGCACATCTGTGACGGCTTTGCCTTGGCGGGAGGTCCTTGGATGACTCCCGAAGAATCCATGCAAAAAGTGGTATGGAGTGACACCATTGTGAACGGTGGAAATATCCGGAATCTCACTTTGCCCATGCCCGAAGCACTGGATGGCTATTATGAAGATATCGTTACCTACGCCATTCCATTGGAGCGTCAGCCTGAGGATACTTCATTGAAGCCGAAGGTAACTTTCGGCAATTTGAAACAGGCCGTTATCAAAGATGAATCCAAGGCTGTGAACAGGGATGAGAAAGGAGTCTTCCGTTCCTCTTATCCTTGTTGGATTCAGTATGAATATGCAGAACCTGTGACTTGCAGCAACGTGGAAATTATTTTGGGAGGAAATAACTACCAGGCACATCGCCTGAAAGTATTGGCCAGTGAGGACGGACGGACGTTCAAAACAGTGAAGCAACTGGTCCCTGCCCGGCAGGGATGGCAGAATACGGATTTCCAGTCCACTCATGCCATCCCCCCTGTTACCGCCCGTTACTTCCGTTTTGAGTGGACTCCCGTGGGAAGCGAACCGGGTAGTGAGGATCTGGATGCAGCTAAATGGAAACCGAATTTGAAAATCAATGATATAGTCCTTCATACGGCTCCGCGTATTCATCAGTGGGAGGGAAAAGCAGGACTGGTGTGGCGTGTGGCTACTGCTACTACTTCGACGGAAATACCCGATGCGGCTTGTGTGCAACCGGATGAATTGATCAATCTCCCTTTGTATCAGGGCAGGCTGACCGCCCGTTTACCCGAAGGTAAATGGCGTATTCTCCGCATGGGACATACGGCAACCGGACATGTGAATGCTACTGCCGGAGGAGGTAAAGGATTGGAATGCGACAAGTTCAGCACCAAGGCTGTTCAGAAACAGTTCTCGAACTGGTTTGCGGAAATGTTCAAAAAGACGGATGAAGCCGTGGCACGCCGTGTATTGAAATATATGCACGTAGACAGTTGGGAGTGTGGCAGTCAGAACTGGAGTGATAACTTCGCGGCGGAATTTAAGAAACGCCGTGGATATGATTTGATGCCTTATCTTCCTTTGCTGGCAGGTATTCCGATGGAAAGTGCCGCCCGCAGTGAGCAGATATTGCGGGATGTCCGTACCACCATCGGAGAACTGGTGACTGATGTGTTCTACACTGTATTGGCAGACTGTGCCCGTCAATACGATTGCCGGTTCTCTGCCGAGTGCGTAGCTCCTACTATGGTCAGTGACGGATTGATGCATTATCAGAAAGTGGATCTGCCTATGGGGGAATTTTGGCTGAACAGTCCTACGCACGATAAACCCAATGATATGCTGGATGCCATCAGTGGCGCGCATATTTATGGAAAGAATATTATCCAGGCCGAAGGCTTTACTGAAATTCGTGGCGTATGGGATGAAGACCCTGCCATGCTGAAACCTTTGCTGGACCGTAACTATGCACTGGGTATCAATAAACTCTTCTTTCATGTCTATACCCATAATCCTTGGATGAACCGCCGTCCCGGTATGACCTTGGACGGCATCGGACTCTTCTTCCAGCGCGACCAGACCTGGTGGGAGGAAGGGAAATCTTTTGTAGATTACATCACCCGTTGCCAGACTTTGTTGCAATACGGTCATCCGGTGGTTGATATCGCCGTCTTTACCGGTGAAGAGATGCCGCGACGTTCCATTTTGCCCGAACGGTTAGTTTCGATGCTTCCCGGTATCTATGGAGCCGAACGGGTGGAAAGCGAACGGATTCGGCTGGCTAATGAAGGTCAACCCACCCGTGTGCGTCCTGTCGGTGTTACCCATTCGGCAAACATGGCCGATCCCGAAGACTGGGTGAACCCGATGCGTGGTTATGCCTACGATTCTTTTAACAAAGACGCTCTGTTACGTTTGGCAAAAGCGGAGAATGGAAGAATGGTACTTCCGGGAGGAGCTTCTTATAAAGTATTGGTGCTTCCTACAGCCCGTCCTATGAATCCTGATAACCTGCCGTTGTCTCCTGAGGCACAGGCAAAAGTAGAGGAACTCCGCGCGGCAGGTGTCATTATTCCGCAATTGCCTTATCGGGAAGATGATTTTTCTTCTTTCGGTGTGGAACGGGATGTACTTCTTCCTGCTGATGTGGCATATACTCATCGGAGCGGGGAAGAATATGAGATTTATTTTGTGGCTAATCAGGTGGACAGTTTGCGTACATTCAACGCTTCTTTCCGCATTGCAGGACGCACTCCTGAATTGTGGAATGCGGTAACAGGAACCATTACCCGTCCGGCACAATGGAAAGAATTGGACGGCCGTACCGAAGTCGCTTTGTCTTTGCCTGCCAATGGCTCTGTATTTGTCGTATTCCCCAAAGAATCTTCAGAAGTTTCTCCGGAACGGACCGAAAGGGAACCTGTATCCATATCGATCAAGGAATGGACAGTAACATTCCCTTCCGTGCGCAAAACTGTCACTCGTCCGGTATTATTTGACTGGAGTAAGGAAGAGGATGAAAAAATAAGATATTATTCCGGACATGCCACTTACAGAGGGCTATTCAGATGGAAGAATGAACAGGACGGAAGAATTATTCTTCGGTTGGGTAAAGTAGCCAATGTAGCGACTGTACGTGTCAACAGCATTGCATGCGGTACGGCTTGGACAGCTCCATACGAAGTGGACATTACCGATGCGCTTCGTAACGGAACCAATGTTTTGGAAGTGGAGGTAGTGAATACCTGGGCGAATGCGCTCCGTGGAGCAGATCAGGATAAAGCGCCTTTTGAGGGGATATGGACGAATGCAAAATTCCGTCTGCCCGGAGATGATTTATTGCCTGCCGGATGGATGGGACCTTGCGAGTTTTTTAAAACTAAAGAATAATGGTAATCACACATAACATGAAAAATAAGAAACTACTACTGGGCATTGCTTGGGCATGGTTGACTTGCATGTCGGCAAATGCGGAAGTGAAATTGCCCGCTTTCTTTTCAGACGGCATGGTGATGCAACAGCAGACCCGTGCCAATTTATGGGGAACAGCTACTCCCAATGCACCGGTAAAGATTACAACAAGTTGGGATAAACAAACCTATAAAACTACTGCCGATGCAAAAGGCGCGTGGAAACTTGCTTTATCCACCCCCTCTGCCGGAGGCCCTTACACGATCACTTTTGATGATGGAAAGCTGACCGAAATACGTGATATCCTGATGGGGGAATTATGGTTATGCTCCGGTCAGAGTAATATGGAAATGCCCATGAAAGGTTTTAAAAACCAGCCGGTGGAGAATAGCAATACAGATGTGATGAACAGCCGTAATCCGCAACTCCGCCTGTTCACCGTAAAGCGCACTTCCTCTTTTACTCCGAAAACAGATGTGGTGGGAACCTGGCAGGAAGCTGTTCCAGCAACTGTGCGTGAGTTTAGTGCTACTGCTTATTACTTCGGTCGGATGATACAACAGCAGTTGAATATACCCGTGGGCTTGATTGTAGCTTCATGGGGAGGTTCTGCCTGTGAAGCCTGGATGCATCCGGATTGGTTGAAGGCATTCCCCGAAGCAAAGATTCCTCAATCGGAAGCCGATATCAAGTCAAAGAACCGTACTCCGACTGTACTCTATAACGGTATGCTTCATCCGCTCATCGGATTAGCCATGCGTGGAGTTATCTGGTATCAGGGGGAAGATAACTATAACCGGGCTTCTACTTATGCCGATATGTTCAGTGCACTGATACGCGGGTGGCGCGAAGAATGGCAGCAAGGGGAATTTCCTTTCTATTATTGTCAAATTGCACCTTATGATTATGGAATTATTACTGAGCCTGGCAAGAATGTGATAAATTCTGCTTATCTTCGCGAACAACAAGCTATGGTAGAACACCGGGTGGGTAATAGTGGTATGGCTGTATTGTTGGACGCAGGAATGAAAACGGGGATTCATCCGGGTAAAAAGAAGGTGGCAGGAGAACGTCTGGCGCGTTTGGCATTGGTAAAAACTTACGGAATGAAAGGTGTTACGGCCGAAAGTCCTTACTATACAGGAATGGAAGTAAAGAATGATACGGTAATAGTCAGTTTTGATCGGGCACCGATGTGGATAAATTGTAAAGACCGTTTTGAATCATATAACTTTCAGGTTGCAGGTAAAGATCGGGTTTTTTATCCTGCTAAAGCGTGGATACAGAGAAGTAAAATGCTTGTAAAGAGCGAGAGAGTACCTCATCCGGTGGCAGTTCGTTATGGCTTCGAGAATTATGTGGAGGGAGATTTGTTTGGTGAAGATTTACCTGTATCGTCTTTCCGTTCCGATGACTGGTAAAAACAGAAAAAAATGAAGAATATCTTTACGTTTTTATTATTAGTATTTATTGGCGGGCAGTTTCTGTGGGGACAGCCTGCCAATCTGGTTTGGAATACTCAAAGCCGGAATGCTTCGGAGTCCATGCCTTGCGGAGGTGGTGATATCGGCATGAATGTATGGGTAGAGAATGACGATGTTCTGTTCTACCTTAGTCGTAGCGGTTCTTTTGACGAGAATAATTGTCTGTTGAAGCAGGGTCGGTTTCGTGTGAGGCTCACTCCGAACCCTTTTGCCGGAACGGCTTCTTTTCGGCAGACTCTGCATCTTAATGATGGCTATGTCAGCGTAAGTAGTGATAATGCCACTCTAATTATTTGGGTGGATGTGTTTCATCCTGTGGTACATGTTGAGGTGAAAACGAAGGAACTGACTTCCATGCGTGTGAACTTTGAAAGCTGGCGTTATGAAGATCGTCCGGTGCGTAAAGGGGAAGGGCAGCAATGCTCTTACAAATGGGTCATTCCTGATGGATTGATGACTAGGCGTGACTCTGTCTGTGTGGAAGAAGATAATTTTACTTTTTTCCATCGCAATCCTGAACGTACTATTTTTGATGTGGTAGTGGACCAGCAGGGAATGAATGAAGTGAAGGAACAACTGTATAATCCTTTGAAGAATTTGATTTTTGGGGGGCGTTTATCAGGTGATAATCTGGTTTATAACGGTACACGCCGTGGACATTATGCAGGTACTGAGTATCTGGCATGGATGTACAAAAGCAAGAAACCTACTTATAAGCAGTCTGCACGGATTGTTCTGAATACGGAACAAAGTACGGTTCCTGCATGGGAAGCATCCTTGGCCCGCACTGAGAAGGAAATAAATGTATCCAAAGACAAACAGGCTACCCGCCGTTGGTGGAATGATTTTTGGAAACGTAGCTTTATTGAGGGGGAAGGTGAAGCGGGAGATGCTATCCGTAACTATACACTGTTCCGCTATATGTTGGGATGTAACGCCTATAGTCAGTGGCCTACCAAGTTTAACGGGGGACTGTTTACTTTTGATCCTATGTATGTAGATCAGAAAATGGAATTTACCCCTGATTTCCGGAAATGGGGAGGAGGAACCATGACTGCACAGAATCAGCGTCTGGTTTATTGGCCCATGCTGAAAAGCGGTGACTTTGACTTGATGAAATCACAATTTGACTTTTATCTGCGTTTGTTGCCGACAGCCGAAGCACGTACCCGTACCTATTGGGGACATGCCGGTGCCTGTTTCACCGAACAAATGGAGAACTTCGGTCTGCCCAATCCTGCCGAGTATGGCTTTAAACGTCCTGAAAGCTATGACAGGGGGTTGGAATATAATGCATGGCTGGAATACGAATGGGATACGGTTCTTGAATTTTGTCAGATGATACTGGAAACGGCACGTTATAATGAGGCTGATATCAGCCGTTATATCCCTTTGATAGAAAGCTCACTTAATTTCTTTGATGAGCATTATCGTCAACTGGCATTACAGCGTGGACGTAAGGATTTAGATGGTAACGGCAAACTGGTGATTTATCCGGGATCGGCTTGTGAAACTTATAAGATGGCTTATAATCCATCCTCAACCATTGCCGCGCTGCGCTCTGTTTTACAAACCTACGGACGTAAACCGGACATGCTGGCACGTATTCCTGAGATCCCTTTGCGCATAGTGGATGGGAAGGAAATGATTGCTCCGGCACAGGCTTGGGAACGGGTGAACAATATAGAAACTCCCCAGCTTTATGCTGTATTTCCCTGGCGTATGTATGGAGTGGGGAAGGAAGGTCTGGAAATAGCCCGTAATACCTATCTATATGATCCCGATGCACAGAAATTCCGTTCACATATCGGATGGAAACAAGATAATATCTGGGCTGCCTGTCTGGGTATGACCGAGGAGGCTGCACAACTTACCTTAGAGAAAATGGCAAACGGGCCTCATCGTTTCCCTGCTTTTTGGGGACCGGGCTATGACTGGACGCCTGATCATAACTGGGGAGGCAGCGGTATGATAGGTATGCAGGAAATGCTGTTGCAGGAAGCCGATGGAAAGATTTTATTGTTTCCTGCTTGGCCCAAAGATTGGGATGTGCATTTCAAATTGCATGCTACAGGACAGACTACTGTAGAGGCTGTTCTAAAAGGGGGGACGGTGGTTGGCTTGACCGTATTACCTAAAGAACGGGAGAAAGATGTAGTAAATTGTTTGCTGAATAAATAATTTAAGGGTAAGGAGGTGTGTTTTGTAAATTCACCTCCTACTTCTTTGTATATACTCGATTGGGAACTTGTCACTCCTTTTGTTTTTCTATTCTTATCTATTTGTATGGCAATCAGTGCCGGAACATTGTTTGATGGCTTTGGTTATCTTTGTTGAGTAAACAAGAACTAAAATGTCCGATGCTTTGTTCTTACTATCATAAATAGATTTAAAATGGTTATGAAAAAGATTTTGATAGCTTTGGCCTTATTGCTGACAGGCATTGCAAGCGGATCGGCATGTACCGGTATTTCATTCCTCGCTGAAGATGGCGGATATGTGCAGGCACGTACTATAGAGTGGGGGAACAGTTATCTTCCGAGTGAATATGTTATTGTTCCCAGAGGACAGGATTTGGTATCTTATACTCCAACGGGTGTAAATGGCTTGAGATTTCGGGCTAAATATGGTCTGGTAGGACTGGCTATCATTCAGAAAGAGTTTGTGGCTGAAGGACTGAATGAAGTAGGGCTTTCGGCTGGATTGTTTTATTTTCCCCATTATGGGAAGTATGAAGAATATGATGAGGCTCAAAATGCAATTACTTTGTCGGATTTGCAGGTGGTGAACTGGATGCTTTCCCAATTTGCTACTATAGACGAAGTGAGAGAAGCTATAGAAGGGGTGAAGGTGGTGTCTCTTGATAAACCTGGTAAAAGTTCTACGGTACATTGGCGCATTGGCGATGCTAAAGGAAATCAAATGGTGTTGGAATTTGTAGGTGGTGTTCCTTATTTTTATGAAAATAAAGTAGGAGTACTCACCAATTCTCCCGATTTTCCATGGCAGGTGATTAACTTGAATAATTATGTAAATCTATATCCGGGAGCTGTCACTCCACAGCAATGGGGTGGGGTGACTATTTTCCCTTTTGGCGCAGGTGCCGGATTTCATGGTATTCCGGGGGATGTAACTCCTCCATCCCGTTTTGTTCGTGTAGCGTTTTATAAGGCAACAGCTCCGGTGTGTCCTACAGCGTATGACGCTATATTACAAAGCTTTCATATCCTGAATAATTTTGATATTCCTATTGGTATAGAATATGCGTTAGGGAAAGCACCTGATATTCCTAGTGCCACACAATGGACTTCGGCTATTGATTTGACAAACAGGAAAGTGTATTATAAAACAGCATACAATAACAATATTCGTTGTATTAGTATGAAGAAGATTGATTTTGATAAAGTGAAGTATCAGTCGTATCCATTGGATAAGGAGTTGAAACAGCCTGTAGAAGAGATTATTGTGAAATAGTGTAAGGGCTTGGAAACTGTTGGCGGAAGTACATGGAAGTTTTAATTGCAATGAATGAATAATGGATAAAATGCATTTTTTTAGAAAAAAGTTCTAGAAATGTTTGCAGATACAAAAATAAACTGTACCTTTGCACTCGCAATTCGGAAGAATAGCAATAATAAAGGATTGATTCGCTAGCTCAGCAGGTAGAGCACAACACTTTTAATGTTGGGGTCTTGGGTTCGAGCCCCAAGCGGATCACTCAAACAAAAAGCAAAACAATGAAAACCGCTGATAATCAATCATTATCAGCGGTTTTTCTTTTTATCCATACCGCAAATTGAAGCAGAATACCGCATCTTACTGGAGGTGAAATAGGTGGACTTAATTTCCACATAAAAACAAGTCCACCTGATTGGATTATATTTCACTGATTCTCTGCGTTTTGCATAAAACAAACTCTTTTCAAAACATGTATTTTTACACCATCAAAAAAAGAAGAGTATGGCAATGCAAAGAAACTATTTTACGGTATTGTTTTTCCTGAAGAAATCAAAGCTGCTAAAAAATGGAGAAGCACCAATCTGTATGCGTATCACAATAAACGGAAAACGTGCAGAGGTACAAATCAAGCGAAGTATAGATGTTACAAAATGGAATACGCAAAAAGAATGCGCGATTGGCAGGGAAAAGAAGTATCAAGAAATAAACCACTATCTTGATACGATAAGAACTAAAATCCTTCAAATTCACCGTGAACTTGAGCAGGACGGTAAACCTATTACAGCAGATATTATAAAAAATATCTATTATGGAGAACACTCTACTCCCAAAATGCTGCTTGAAGTATTCCAGGAACACAATTCGGAATATCGGGAATTAATGAATAAGGAATATGCCGAAGGTACTGTACTTCGATACGAACGTACAGCAAGATATTTGAAGGAGTTTATCAGTGAACAGTATAAACTGGCTGATATTCCATTAAAATCAATCAACTATGAATTTATAACCAAATTCGAACATTTCATTAAAATACAGAAAAACTGTGCGCAAAATGCAACAGTGAAATATCTGAAGAATTTAAAGAAAATCATCAAAACTGCATTGATAAAGAAGTGGATAACTGATGATCCGTTTGCAGAAATACACTTCAAACAGACCAAGTGTAACCGTGAATTCTTAAACGAAATGGAACTTCGCAAAATCATCAATAAAGATTTTGATATTCAACGATTACAAACCGTAAGGGACATATTCATCTTCTGTTGCTTTACCGGTTTGGCTTTCACAGACGTAAAGAATCTGAAAAAGGAACACCTTGTACAGGCTGATAATGGTGAATGGTGGATAAGAAAAGCAAGGGAAAAGACCGATAATATGTGCGACATTCCATTGTTGGATATACCAAGACTTATTTTAGAGAAATATCAATCAAATCCAATCTGCAATGAAAAAGGATTATTACTTCCTGTTCCCAGCAACCAACGAATGAACAGTTATTTGAAAGAAATAGCTGATGTATGTGGTATTCAGAAGAATCTTTCCACACATATTGCAAGACATACATTTGCATCACTGGCTATTGCAAATAAGGTTTCCTTGGAATCCATTGCCAAAATGTTAGGACATACGGACATTCGTACAACTCGTATTTATGCCAAAATAATGAATTCTACCATTGCCAATGAAATGAAAGTACTGCAAAACAAGTTCGCAATATAATTTTCAACCATTATTTCATTTCTTACAGCAAATATCGCCCTTTGCCACTGACTGTGCAAGGCGGCCCTGTCGGGCTGGTTGGCTGGAAAAAAATCATCCTCGCTTCGCTCCGGTATTTTTTTCCGCCAAGCCTTGCACCGGTCATTGGCAAAGAACAGCCGGGCCAGTAAGAAATTGAAATACTGGCTCCACGGAGCCGGTCATGTCTAATTTAAATAAAAGAATATGACTGAAGAAGTTGGAAAGAAGGTATGTGAAGGTACAGTAGCAGACCTCATGAAGGACAAGACCGGAAAACAGACGGTTATCACGTTGACAAGAAAGAATGCTTACCGAGTGAAGAAAATCAGAGAACAAGGGACGGATGACGAAGCCGTCCTTTTTCATTTCCGTAAACGCTGTACGGGAATGGGCTCCTACGTACACACCATCGAAACGGCAGACGGGGAAACAGAACTGCATCCAAATGAATTTGAAAAATGGGAAGCTGTGGAATTCCTGTATCCCGGCTATCTGGAAGACCTGCTTGATGCTGCATACAACGCATACAGATGGAGTTCCTTCGAACCTGAAGCAAGGGCGGAAACAGACATCATGCAATATGAAAAACAACTTGTAGAGGATCTGAAACTGATTCCGGAAGAAAAGCAGAACGAGTATGTCAGTGCATACCATAGCAAGTTCTCTGCCTTGCTGGGCAGTCTCTCACGATGTGCCAGTCCGATGGTGACAGGGCCTGCCAAATTCAACTGTCAGCGCAACAACAAGGCCTTGGACGCATACCAGAACAGATTTGATGAATTTCATGACTGGCGTAACCGCTTCAAGGCTGCCATGGAAAGGATGAAAGAGGCTGCCAAACCGGAAGAACAGAAGCAGGAAGAGGCATGGAACCGTCTGAAGCGTGACATTGCAAGCAGCGCACAGACCATTCATGATATTGATACCGGTAAAGCAAGAGGATACAGCCGTGCCTTGTTTGTCAGCAGTATCCTTAATAAGGTAAGCACCTATGCAGGAAAAGGAGAAGTGGAAATCGTACAGAAAGCGGTGGACTTCATTACAGACTTCAATGCGCAATGCAAAAAACCGGTTATCACTCCGCGGAACCGTTTCTTCCAACTGCCGGAAATGGCACGCCAGGCCAGACTGAAACTTCAAGAAATCAGAGAACGGGAAAACCGTGAACTGAAATTTGAAGGCGGAACGCTGGTATGGAACTATGAGGCAGACCGCCTGCAAATCCTGTTTGACAGTATTCCGGATGACCAGAGGCGCAAGGAGCTGAAATCATACGGTTTCAAATGGTCGCCGAGATACCAGGCATGGCAACGGCAACTTACACAGAATGCCGTATATGCAGTCAAAAGAGTGTTGAACCTTCAAAACCTATAAGACATGAAAGACCGATTGAAATATGTAATCGATTCCCGATACTTCGACGGAACATGCCTGACAAGTATGAGTGACGGATTCCATAATGACTATGGTGAGGAAACAATCGAAGAACTGCGCATACGGGAAAACAATCCCTATCTGAAAGCAGTGACACCTTCTGATATAGACAAGAAGCTGCGGTTATACAATCAGTCCCTGTCCGAACCGTTCAAGGAAATCACTGAAGAAGACTACTATGACCTGCTGGATGTACTGCCACCCTTGCGCATGAGACAAAACTCGTTCTTTGTGGGAGAACCGTATTACGGAAATATGTACTCTTTCTGCTTTACCCGTCAAGGAAGATATTTCAAGGGCCTACGCTCCGTACTTACTCCGCAATCCGAACTGGACAGTCAGATAGACCGTCACATGGAAATCATCAACCGGAAAGCCGTGATCTCAAAAGAGGAAACAAGCAAAACGATCAGCGGAACCAGACTCATTCCCTATTATTTTTCACTGGACGGAAAACAGCCCGTATTCATCTGCAACCTTGTCATCCAATCAGATTCCAGACAAGCAAGGACGGACATGGCGAATACCCTGAAAAACCTTCGCCGGAACCATTATCAGTTCTATAAAGGAAAAGGACATTACGAAACTCCGGACGAACTGATAGACCATGTATCCAGAAATAAGCTCACCCTTGTTTCCGACAAACATTTCTTTCAATATCCTCCCGACAGGGAATCCGTAACTTTCATCGGACACATCAAGGAGACATCAGAGGAATTTCTTTTCCGGATCTATGACCGTGAATATTTCCTGTATCTCCTAAAAAGATTGAGGACCGTGAAAAAGGAGTCCGCACAGGATATAACAAATATCAAATTATAACATTCGGGGGAATGCGGTAAAATGACTGCCGTATTCCCTCATAAAAACAATACAAGTATGAACAAATCGAACACTCTATACTGGAAAACAGCCACAGATCCGGCTGAGCGCATTGAGGTCAGACTCGTCCTGAACAGTTATATCGACAATGATAATCTGTATGTAGGACTTGAATCCCGGTCTAAAAATAATCCGGAATGCTGGGAATCCTACACGGACATCACCGTCAACCTCAATTCCCTTCCCCCGTTCCATGCCTATGTGGACAACCGGGACTGCAACAGACATATGCATGATTTTCTGACCAGTAACAGAATAGCAGAACCTGCCGGATTTGAATATCAGGGATTCAGAATGTTCCGCTTCAATCCTGACAGGTTGAAGGAACTCGCACCCGAACAGTTCAAGACAATCAGCGCCAAACTGCCACCACAGGATGACATGATAAAGGACATCATCTATCAGGAAAGACATTTCCCTTTGAGAACTGTTCAAGACATTCACGGAATATATCTTGTTTCAAGCAAGGAACTGGAAGAATCTCTGATCGAAGGAGTACGGAACCTGGATGCTGCGGCAAATGAACTGCTGGATGGCATCTGCCTGTTCTGCTCCACACAGGAACTGCGCTATCTTACGGATGCAGAACTGATAGAAACAATCTACGCACAATAAAAAGGAGGAACAAATATGAAAACCGGAGACATTGTATTTCTGAGACGTCCCTATAAGGGATACCGTGCCGTCGAACTTATGGAAAGACTGGAATGCCGCTGGCTGGTCAGGATTGTCGAGAGCGGTCTTGAACTGGAGGTATATGAAGATGAACTTATATCAGAATTTTAATACGGATAAAGTGTTATGGAAAAATATCAGTTTGCATTCCATTCGGAAATAATCGGCTATACCTCACCCCATATCGGCGAGGTCAGAAAAGCCATACACAGAAAAGTGGAAAAGGAAAAGTCTGCCGCCATAAAGAATGATATTGAGCTGCACATGTACAAGGTGCATGACGGCATACCGGTTCTCCTTAACACCTGCTACCTGTATGATGAAAAAGGATGTATGGTACACGGAAGTATCAAGGGAACCAAGGATTATCTGCTTGAGACATGGAGATACCATACAAACAGACATTCCAAAGGTTTCAGTTCCACAAGAATCAGGCCCTACACGACAAGCAGGGCTTTTTCGTTTGTATAACTCTTAAAATCAGGAATCATGAACCAGACATTACAACTTACAGACTATATTCCACAGTATGTAAGCCTCTACTACGTGGACTACCGGGATGACCTTGATGAGCATGAAGACATCCAGGAGGAATGCATCCGTTCCAACAATATGGAAAAACTCTATGAAAAGGCATACGAATGGTATGAGGAACAGGAAAGCTCAAACATGCACGACTATCTGGAGGAGACAAGAAAGAATATGGAAGCGGACAATCTTGCCGGAGAGTTTGAAAAGTATGAAGATGAAATCAGGGAACTTATCTACGACCGGAACGATTCCGACCCGGTAAAGGACCTGATACGCAACTCGTCCGTCACTAATTTCTTCTATTCGCTCGGAGTGGAAATCAGCGGATATCGGACCGGTTGTTCACTGCGGGGAGAATCAGTCGCCATGGCCTGCCATAAGGTACGTCGCGCACTGCATCTGAAAAAGGGGCAGTTTGACGAGAAGATTGAAGAACTGGTAGAGAATGCCACATACGGCGGAGAACTGCGCATCTACTTCAACGCCATGTTTGACAGGCTCATCAGCAAAGACCCTGAGAACGATTTCAAAAGCATCCGTTTCCACGGGAATGTAATGGTGGCCATTGCCGACAGCCGGAACGGTTCCGGACATCATGTACGGATTCCGCTGGACATCACCTTCCCTTTCCGAAGGGAGAATCTGTTTGTCGATTCACAGGTACACTATTCCTATGCCAATGAAGTCTGCGGAATGACCAATGACTGGTGTGATTCCACAAAATGGGAAACGGGCATGATACCTTTTACCGGATCTGTCCGAAAAAGCCGGATGGCTGAATACAAGAAACAGGAAGCCGCTTACGAGCAGACATTCCGAAGCGGGAAATGCACCTTCGGTGACATGAACTACAAACGCCATCGTGACGTGCGGTATTCGAATGAATATCCTGCCGGATGCAGATGCCCTCATTGCGGTACTTTCTGGATTGACTGAAAAAACATTTACCAACCAATAAATTCAAACGATATGAAAATCTGCTGTTCACAAGAGCATTACGACAAGGTCGTACAGTATGCAAAATCAATCAATGACAAGACACTGGAAAACTGTCTTGAACGTCTAAAACAATGGGAGAAGAATGAGAACCGTCCATGCGAAATCGAACTCTATTACGACCATGCGCCTTATTCGTTCGGATTCTGCGAACGTTATCCGGACGGGAATACAGGCATTGTCGGAGGACTGCTGTATCATGGAAATCCGGACGAGTCCTTTGCCGTCACCATGGAACGTTTCCACGGATGGAGCATACATACCTGACATATATGCGACAGTCTGTATTGGGGAGCCTCATGCAATATGGGGTTCCCTTTTTTTATGCCGCAGACATGATGACAGCATCCTCATTTCTTGCTGCAAAAATAGCTGTTTGCCGCGCAACTCCCGCAAGGCGGCCCTGCCGGGCTGGTTGTCTGGAAAAAAATCATCCTCGCTTCGCTCCGGTATTTTTTTCCGCCAAGCCTTGCAGGGATGCGGGCAAACAGACAACAGGGACAACAAGAAATAAGAATGCCTGTACCTTACAGGCAGACAATGTATAACAATAAATATCAGAAGTCATGATTACAGACCAGAAGACACAGAACAGGCTTCACGCGGATACCGGAACGGAACTGTTCTCCATCAGACAAAGGAAGGAAGCCGTCACAAGGATGCTGGACATTCTGAAAGAGACTCCGGAATACCTGCAGGTTATGAACCATATACCGGCTTATGCCATGGATGACGATACGTCAGAATGGTGGAAATCGGAAGAATCGGAAAATTTCATGAACTCACTCCTGGAAGTGATGGAAAGCTATACTCCGGACGGATACAGGTTCGGACCGAAATCCGGCACGGCCGACCTTTACGGCTACTGGGAAAGCAAGACCGGACGGACAACCCTCTTCCATCTGCTTTTCAGTCTGGAAAGCGGATATGAATGGGGAAAAGGTCTTTCCCATGAGAAAACAGATGCATTCTACAAGGAAATAAAAGAGAAATTTCATGGAGAGGGATTCGACACGGACAGAACAGGCTGTACATCACAGGCCATGTATCTTGTAAAAGGAAAGACACGCCTGTACGTGCATCCGATGGAAATAAGCGGCTACTGTGAAACACTGCATATTCCACAGATTACAGCCATACTGAAAAAAGGAGGCTGTACATTCCGTCTTGTAAAGGATACGATAGCGGAAGAGGTGTATTCCTTCACCGATGAAGAAGAAATGGAATATTACCGTGCCAGATACGGAACATGCATCCACCGGAATATACTGGATGCCTTCAGCAACCGCCGGGCAGGAAAAGAGGACATACTTTCCATGATGGCATCACGGATAAATGTGGCGACGACATCACATCTGCACGGTATCGGATATGATTCGCCTGCATACAGGTTTGTGCATGAGGCATACGACAGACTGGTAAACAACGGAAAGCTGAAGGAGAATGTCCGGAAAATCGGTTGCTGCAACATCATAATGGCCATTTCAAATACCAACGCAATATGAGACTGAATTACAATGACATACTGCTTCTGGCAATATGGGAATACAACAGGAGACAGGACGAGGATCTGACCCTGGAACTGTTTCAGGAAACATTCGGACAGGTTCCCGGCGCACATTTCCATGACAAATGGGTGCATTATTACAACAGGAACCTGCTGATGATGGCCGCCTATTTCAGGGGTGAGGAAGAAAACGGCCAGAAATTCTGTGATATGATCACCCGACAGGTTGAACGCTATACACAAAACAGGAGGAGAACAGGATGAATACAAAGATACGATATGACCTTGACAGTCTTGAACTGGCAAACGGTGACTTCGGGTATCCCATTACAGAAAAGGAAGTACGGAAAGTGAACCGTATGCTGGAACTGATGGAGAATGTCCGAAGCAGGCAGATGTGCCCGACAGAAGGAGACTGCGTGGAATTTGTCTCACGTTCTGGTGACTATTTCGGAAAAGCTCATATAGAACGGATAACAGGAAAATATGCGGATATATGCCTGATACCGGAAACGGTATTCTGTTTCGATGACATGGGAAAAGCCGCCTATGATACCACCGGAAGTCCCTGGACGCAGGTCAATATCCGGAACATGAAACCCGCAGGTACAGAAATCCGCATATTCAGGACATGGGGATTCGGGAAGCGCAGCAGTACGGGCAGTCTAAGGTTCGATGCTCCGGTCAGGAAATGGGAATACAGAGAACCGAATCCGTTGTATGACGGTTACACCACCCGTAACTGGTTCCGCTATCATATCATGAAACACCGGGACAGGGAAAGGACAGGCGAATACACCTTCCGCAGCGATTCATTCACGCTGTACAGCCGGAGCGAGCTGGACGAGCTGGCCGCAATCCTGAAAGGCAGACTCTACAAGGGAATCCTGCCTGACTCTCTTGTACTTTGGGGATACCGCATGGATATTAAGGAAATATCACGTGAGCAGTGGAACGGTATGGGACAGCACGGACAAATCCGCATGAAATTCATGGGATACGGTCCGGTCAGAATCCACACGGACAATGAAAACCATACCGTAACAGTATACAGAATCAACGACAGTCTATAACCAATTATAAAATAAAGGAATATGGCACGATATGAAATCTCCAACGAAGTCAGGCCGCTCGACAGGCTCATCACAGGCTTTGCCTCCTCATGCGGCTATGAAATACAGACCGTATTCAACGACCTGCTGCGTTTCATCATCCACGGCTTCTCTCCGGGAGCACCGCCAATAAGCAACTGGAAATACAAGCGTCAGCAAAACGCCTCGTTCATGGAAATGACAGCCGAATGGACACGTATCATGCAGAAACAAATCGGCAGGTCGGGCTGGTTCGACGCTTTCGGTGAACTCTACATGGCTTACTGCTCAAAACCGGGACAGCAGGCAAACGGACAATTCTTCACGCCGTCACATATCTGTGAACTCATGGTCATGTGCGCGGCAGGTAAAAAAGAGACCGGACAGAGGATGGGAGACCCCACATGCGGCAGCGGAAGACTCCTGCTGGCATACCATGCGCACAATCCGGGAAACTATCTGGTCGGAGAAGACATCAGCCGGACCTGTTGCATGATGACCGTATGCAACATGCTCGTCCACGGGTGTGTCGGGGAAGTGATCTGTCATGACAGTCTCCAGCCGAAGGCATTCACCGACGGATGGAAAGTCAACCAGGCTCTGCCTTTGACGGGAATACCTTCTATAAGACGCATGAAGGAAGAGGAATACAGGAATCCTCTTCCGGAAAATATCGGACGCTTCAAAGAGGCAGTCCGTATCATCAACCTATTGGACAAATAATTACCAACCATTTAAAAATATAATTATGGAAGCTTTAGCAACATTGAACAATCAGAGACAGTTTGATTTCCAGAACAACGGAATCGAAGTAATGGACCTTGAAACACTACAGCGTACCTACAAGGAGAACGACATCTACGGCAATCCGGTAAGGGGAATCTACCACTACCAGGTCATCCAGCGCATGACGGACATCTGCCGCCGTCACAACCTGAACTACGAGGTGGAGGAAATCTTCGCCGCCCAGAACAAGAACCGGACACAGCCCGGAGTGGTCATCTTGCCGCAGGTGGAACAGACCTATGGAGAGAAGGCGGTAGAAGCACATGTACTGCGCAGAATATTCACAACCATCCGTATTCTGAACGGGGATACCGACGAACTGACAACCACACTCGTGGTAGCCTACCATCAGGACGGTATCCAGGCGGCAATAGGTCCCTGCGTACGTATCTGCCACAATCAGTGTATCCTTTCACCCGAACGAAGCGTTGCCAACTACGGTAAGGACAAGGTGACTACCGAGGAACTGTTCGGGAAGGTGGATGACTGGATGCGCAATTTTGAGCGTGACATGGATGCGGACAGAAGCCGAATCCAAAGGCTCAAGGAAAAGGTGTTGACACCCGGTGAATTATACATGATCATCGGTATGCTGACGGCTCTGCGTGTATCCCATGACAGTGCAGACAAAAGACTGGCATCACAGGTGGACACCTATCCGCTTAACCAGGGACAGATTTCCGTATTTACGGAAGAACTGCTCAAACTCTCACTTGAACAGCCACGCATTACAGCGTGGGATGTCTACAATGTAGCGACAGAAATCTACAAGCCTGGAAAGACTGATTTTCCTGCCATGATTCCACAAAATGGAGCAATGGCCGATTTCCTGCTTTCATATAACCAGAATTAGAATCTGAGACCGAAGACAACAGGCCCGGTTCCGTCACCAGCGGAATCGGGCTTTGTATTTTATTAACTGTAATAATCAGATAAGATATGGCAGCAAGTAACAGAAAAAAGGCTGAAATGTATATCCTTTTCAGCTGCAACGCATGGCACGAATACAGTTCATTCGAGCCAAAGGCGGTTTTCTCTTCCATAGAAAAGGCAGCAGACTTCCTACAAAAGAACAGAAGAAAACTGAAACTAGAGGAAGATGACGTCGAATGTTTCAGACAGCACAGTCAGACTCAGGGCAGGAATACCAATTACCTGGTACAGTCCTGTCCCTACAATCCAGTCCGTGCAAGAGACTTGGAATGACAAAGAATCCATTCATAAACAATCATATAAAAATATACGACTATGACAAATGATGAAAACACTTACATCGGAATGTCCCTGCCGGAAGGAATACGGTACATCACCGTTTTTGAAAAAGGGGATTTTGAAAACTGCGGAAGAATACTCAGGACATTCTATCGTACGGAAGACAGGGTGAGAAAATTGCTCGCTTTGGGAAACCTGCTCCATTTGGGAGGCAGTCTCTCATCAAATGAAAACAAGACAAGCTGTTGGCCTTTGAATAATGGGAATCCCATTCACGAAGCAAAGGAAATATCAGGCAAGGAAAAGTTCTTCCTGCTCGGTGACTGGACTTACCTGTATGAAAATGGCAGATGGTTTCTGGGCTATGAAGGAAAAATCTATGAAATCAGCAATCCTGAATTTTCTGTCTTTGTTCCCGACAAGGATCATACACCTTCCCCTCTGGACAAAGGACTTTCCTTTGCCGTAATCGGCGAAACGGGAAAACTGGAATTCACTCCGGAAATTGTCAACGGATGGGATACCTGGAAAAGCCTTCCCAAAAGAGTCAGTGAAAAAGGAAAAACGGTATATGTATTCCGCAAAACACAACTTATAAAAGTCATCAAACCTAAAAAACTGGAATCATGAAAGAAATCAATATGACAAAGGCTATATCATGTATGCCGGACAAATTCATCACAATGGAAATGGTTGAACTGGCCGCGACCGAACACCGTCCGGAACTGGTCAACTATCTGCCGGAGAAATATATTACTTCTGAAATACTTGACAGTATATTCAAAACAGATGATTACGGATGGCGTTCCTGGCAGCTTTCGAAGATACCTGAAGAAAAACGTAATCGCCAGATTTGTCTAAGGGCAATAAAGGCCGAAAAGAGTAATTTTCCTGACATACCGGAAAAATACAGGAACAGTGACATACTTGAATCGCTGTTCGCACACAGGAATTTCATGCACTACCTGCATCTGATACCTTCATCCTCATGGAACAACGGAACAGTCCGTGATGCAATATACTCCCTTTACCGTGACGTACAGCAAAACGGAGGTTACCGGTACTGTTCTGAGAGGTATGAACAGCAGTTCTTATATGAAACAAGCGTCATGCTTTCTTTCGTTCCGCGACAAGCCAAGGATTTCAGACTTTGGAAAGAACTGATCCATGACGGACGTATCGCAACCATGACTATCGACAAAATGATGCCTAAATGTTTCAAACAGGCAGCATACTACAAGGAATGGGCCATACGCTGTATCAAGGAAGTGGATACACGCTGGCTTGACTATGACACCGTATGGAAGGCCATCTGTCACAAGACAGGCAACCTGCATGGCATTTTCGATTCATACGGACATTACGAGTGGTTCTCCAAACATGCGGATGATGCCATGGCTGACAAAGCAATGGAGCTGGAACCTAACCTGTTTAACAAACTTCCCAGACGGTTCCGGACACCGGAAAGACTTATTCATACACTTGAAGTAAAAAGAGAAATCAACAGTTACAACTTCATTCTTGAACCGAACTTGATGACGAAAGAGGTTTGTATGGCACTGGCCAGAAGGGATTCGTTCTACCCTGATATTCCATCGGAACGCTGGAACAGGGAACTTGTGGAATATTTCACCGAACACGGAAACAGCATGTATTGGTTTCCTCAACTGCCGAAAAAACTACAGACCAGAAAACTTGCCGAGAAGGTTCTCAAGGAGAAGCCGCAATACTTCCATTATCTGCGGATGGAATTCATCACACCTGAAATGTCCAGGCTGTTATGTCAAAAAGACCAGGATAATATCCGTCATTTCAAGGAGCGTGTCATGGAGTTCCAGAAATATACAGGACTTCCAGCCGAATTCTATGGATGTGAAACGGATTTCGAGCATATCAGAGACCGTGATGACAGCCGCCGATACTGCCGTATAGGACTCGCTTACATCGCCTTACAAAAATGTAAACGCGGATGGCATGAAAGTGAATACTATCTCATCATGACACGCCATCCCAACCGATATATGCCTGCCGAAACAGTGTTCAGAAAACAAATTACCACATTCCACCGGACATGGCTGGAAAAGACAATATGTGACAACGACCCGCAATTCCGGATTCCGAAGATTCAAAAGGATTTGAAGGATGTACAGGCCATGCGGTATTATGAGGTGGAACATATTCGTACCATACTGGGTTGCGAAATATTCCGCAACTCTTTCATGGGACAGACAGTGGAATACTGTATCCTCAAGGACGGACTGACCTACCATGACAGGAACATGGAAAGGCTCGCTTCCGGCCTGCAATACAAGATCCGTCAATTGAAGGAGCAGGCTGTACTCCCCAAAGGTACTGATGACTCTATAGAAATCAATGCTGAAACGGTACACCGCAATATGGGGTATTGTCTGATCGGAATAGAAGCCTTTGCGGAAGACTACGGACTGGACATAGCCCGGACATATACCCTGAAAGAGCTGAAGGACGTTATCCATGAACAGGGATACAAGCCTTCACTGGAGAAATACAAAAAAGAAGTCCAACATCTAAATCTTATCTGAATATGAATATTTTCCAAAAAAGAATTGAAAACCTGTGCGATGAAATCATCGGCAGGATACTTGCACTGATGCAGGCAAACTCGGTTTCCGAAGTAATACTTAAAGACAATGACAATCCGGTTTACGTAATCTGGTTTGACAAGACCGGTGATCCGTGCGAATGCTCCGTACACAAGGTAACTGCCGTCGGAGAAGGAATCACACTTGAAGTCCATGATAAGATAACCGGAGAAAACTACAAGGTCACAAGCCGCCATGAGGCGGCTCTGGCCAATCCGGTATGGCTTAACGACATTCTGGAAGCCATGACAAACATCTTTCAGATAAAAAATACGGGACTGGAAGAAAATATTATATGTTGCAAATGTGGAGGAAATCATGTAGTCTGCAATGCCTTCATCAATCCGAATACAAAACAGTTCTATAATTATGATGATGAGTCATTCTTGTATGGATGGTGTGAGAAGTGTGACAATTATACCATTCTCTGCGACATAGAAACTGTAAAAAAGGATATGGAAAACGGTTTTAAGGAATTTGTCGAAACATACGGGAGAAAACCTGAACTTGCAGAGTGCGAAATTATATGGAAAGACAGCCTTAATACAGAATACGTAAACATCGCCCTCACGGATATACCTGAAGAATATGATAATACAATATTTTTCTACTGTAAAAGCCTCTCCGATTTGAAATCACTGGCTGACTACGGAAAAGAGGATTTCATAGTAACGGGTTACATCAATTTCACAGACTTGGGAAATAAAACATAAAATCTTTTTTATGTTCCAAAAGTTGCCTGATATGTAAACTTTTTATATATTTGCGTCATGAAACAGGAACGGATCATATCAGCATACAAGAATTATTTTATGGACTTTATCTCATCTCTCAGAAAAGAGGAAGCCCGTAAGATATACTACATTCTTGATATGCTGAAAGTACAGGAAAGGGTAAGCAGCAAGTTCGTAAAGTATCTGCGTGAAGAACTCTATGAAATCCGTGCTGAATATGGAGGCAATATCTTCCGGGTATTCTTCATATTTGATGACGGGAACATCGTAATCCTGTTCAACGGATTTCAGAAAAAGACACAGAAGACACCGCCTTCTGAAATAGAAAAAGCATTAAAGATAAAGGAGGAGTATTATGAAAGCAAGAAATGAAAACCTGACCAGCATCGATGCTATCATGGATGCGGAATTCGGCAAGCCGGGAACACCTGAACGTGAGGAGTTCCGTAAGGAGGCATACGCCTACTGCATGGGACAGATTATATGTGATGCCAGAAAGAAGGAAAAGATGACCCAGTCCGAACTGGCTGAAAAAATCGGAACCAACAAGTCCTATATCTCCAGAATAGAAAAAGGTATTGTAGATCCGGGTATCAGTACATTCTGCCGTATCATTGATGCGCTCGGATTGAAGATTGAAATTGTCAAACCGGTATTATAATGGAAAATTATCAGGAAAAAGCCAGGGAAAACTTTTACCGTAACCGTCCATACGGCATTCACATTGATTATGCCCGAAAAGGATTTGTACTGTTCAATCACTATACAAACAGTCTCGGAAAACAGGAAACCGGTTCCATCGAAGGACTTCCCCTTGAAAAGTTCGAGGATGTGGACGCGATACCATTGAACGGGAAAATTATAAAAAATGGTAACCGGACAACAGACATCTATTTCTATACAGACGATTCAAATCCTTACAAAAACATGAAGTTGGATATGGATGCTCTGAAACAGTATAATCGGTTCATTTATCCCCTGTCACTTTTTTTAGACAGGATATTATAACAAGACAGCCGTGAATCATGACAAATTCACGGCTGTCTTGTTTTCTATGGCATAAACAATAATCTGTATTCTTCTTTTATTCTCCTTTCTATTGACGGAATTTTCTTTCCCTTATAGTGACAATATCGTATGAAGTCCGCATAAATGTCCCGGTTACCGGCTTCCAGTTTCCTTATCAACGTGCTTTTGGGTATCCTGCCATAACCGAGCAACTTATATGGTCCCACCTGGTATGCCAGACACGCGACGATCAGTGAATCTTTACCCAGATGTCGGAACAACGCACACATTTTCTTCAGATCCTTTCTCAGAATACTGTCTCCCTCACTTTCTGTCAGACATACGGGAAACTTTTCCCCTTTTCTGATACGGTGACCGTATGCAACATACGGATGATGTTCCGGACCATGCCATCCTTCATATTTCTTGATACACTTGACAGCCGTTTCCCAACGTGAGTCTTCCACATTCTCCTGTGCCCGCAGGGAAGTTACCGTCATGGCCAGTACCACCAACGGCAGTACTGACCTTAGAAGTCTAACGGTTATTATAGGGCACCTCCTTCCTGAACTGACAATGAATCTTCCACAGCATCCGTCTCTTCATCACCTGCATCGTTGAAGTCAAATTCCATTTCCGTCATGTTTCCCCAATTGTCCTCGACAACGACAATGAAGTTCTGCGCCTCGTCACATAGTGAAGTATAATACAGCCTGAACTTCCGGTCCTCCAGCAGATAACGGTCATTCGGCTTGAATTCAAGACCGTTGTCCAGTTTCAGGGAACCTTCCCCGTCATACTGGAAATAACGGATCGTATAGACCGTACCGTCAAAATCGCCCTCACTTTTGAGTTCACATCGTATTTCCGCCGTCTCATTCCTGTTCAGTTCCTTGGGAACCGGCATTGTTTCCACGGTAAACGGATAACTTTGCTGGATTTCCAGCTCGGATTCGCACGAGGTCAGTACAAGACTGACCAGACCTATGCAGAACATGGCAATCTTGCCTGCCAGCCCAAATCCTTTTCTCATATTCTTTTCTGTCTTCATTTGTTTTCCTTTGTTTTTGTCAGATATTCATTCAAGTCCTTAAATCCATCATACAGACCGGAACAGTCCATAACCTTATTCCCGAAATGTATGTTCAAAGTCTCCAGTGCTGTAATCCCGGCCTGGTCACGGTCAAGAAAGCACCGGATTTTGCCGTAACCCTCCAGAACGGCATACGACCGTTCCAGATTGGATACTGAGTTCAGCACCAGGCAGTCCTCGTCCGCCACAGTCCGCAATACCAATGCCGAAAGGAAATCCACAAATCCTTCAAACACACAGCACGTATCCTGTTTCTTTCCGGACAGGGACACACAGGAAATGTCCTTGGGAGAGATGCATCCCTTGAACATCGGGTTACGGAGTTCATAACCGCCGCTCCGGTTCATGAAGCCTATGGCAAAATACCGTTTGCCCCGTATTCCGTATGCAACTTCCTTGCAGAACCTCCCGGCTATGGCCGGATCAATGCCTCTCTCTTTCAGGTAGCTTTTCAATGCCTCATGACTCAGTTCCGTCACTTTCACGTCCTCGAATCCGGAAACGCGGGGTATCTTCTTACGTTCCTGTAAAAGCCGGAGGGGAAGGATGCCGGATTTCCCTGAAAGGAACTCCAGCTGTTCCATGAAACCGGTGCTTCCGGTCAGTTCTCCGGCAAGATGGAAGATGTCACCTCCCTTTCCGAGGCCAAAATCAAACCAGACATTCCGCTGCGTATCCACCTTGAAGGATGCGGTTCTCTCATTTCTGAAAGGGGATCTGAACCAGACATCATTTCCTTTACGGGATACAGGCATATGCCCCAGATCTTCAAGAAAACCGACAAGAGAAATCCGTCTAATCTGTTCCAGTTCCATAACCCGCTAATTTATCATAAAACGAATGCCGATTCCATATTGGGTATGGCAATATCCGAGACTTCCGCCCCACAGGAAACGCTCACGCAAGGAAGCCGTCAATGCCACACGGTCGGCAAGGTACAGTTCCATCTCCAGCGTCAGGGCACAGCCGTACACAAAGGCATCGCCGTTTTTCAGAGTGGCCCCGTCATAGAGTTTTTTATCGGACCAGTTTACCGTCTCATATCCGGCCAGTGCCGATCCTCCAAGATTGAGGAAGAACACTTTTCCCGCATCGGAAAGGAAATTCAGGTAATATCCACCTTCTGCCGTAAACTGCGCCGAAGGGATGGTCACATGACGGTAACCGTGTTTCATATGCAGGTATTCCGCTCCATATACCCATTTGTTCCCGCCTTTGGCATAACTTGAAAGTGTCATTCCCATATAGTATCCGTTATCGGAAGCCATACCTCCACGCATTTCCACACCCTGCATCCTTGGCAGAATCCGCTGGGCGTCTGCCTGCCCTACGGAAAGGACAAGCAGCAATGCCAGCATATACAATACTTTCGTTCTCATCGTACCTTCAGCTCATTGATGGTTTCCGCACGCACCAGGTCTTCGTTGACCACCTCAAAACTCTGGTGACGGCCGCCCTGTTTCTCATACATCTCCACAACCAGTTTCTTGTCGTCCGGTATCGTAAACTTGGGAAGGGCGAATACCGTGCATTCCGAATCCCTGCCGTTTACACGTGTCACATAATTATAGGCACGCAGCGGATAAATCACCTGCTCCTGCATGGCCGTACGCTTCATCACCTTTTTGTCAACCACCTTGAACGTAATGAAATCCACGTCAAAGGGCACGTTCGAGGAGTTCTTTACCTGGGTATGGAAATAAAGAAGGTCATTATGGGTGTACAGCCCTTTGAGCAGATACTGGATACCGAAACGCTTGCAGCCGATATGACGGATACGGCGCTTGTCATTCTCATACACGGATTTCATGATAAGACGTACCAGACGGGGTGACTCGTTATCCAGCTCGGTCAGATAGATTTCCATGGCATTGTTGGGACGGTTCACCGATTCTCCGTCATGGATGAAATCACACATCTCCACATTCAGCAGAAGCGGCTCGTCGGCATACTTCACGTTGAAGGTATAGAAGTTCCCGTCTTCGGTTATTACAGACATATTGGTCTCCTCCCTGAAATTGCGTGTCGTGGCCTTTACACGGATTACATTCTCGGCACCGTCGGCCTTGCCGGCTATCAGGTTTGTAGAACCGAGATCCACATACTTGACCGGAGCCGGGAAAATGACATGAACAGTCTTGTCATACGTTATTTCCAGTCCGTGCGGCGGAATCATCTGGCTGAAACCGATCTTGCGGGTCAGCCCCTCATAATAATCACCGCTACTCTGCTGCGCCCAGGCAGCCGATACGCCCAGCAAAAGGGCAAACATCATCAGAATCTTCTTCATGTGCTTTTGTTTAATGGTTGTCTTTTCTTTCATAGTTTCCTGTATTTCATTTTTCCGGTGAATGGAGCAGTACCCGGTGTCCGGCCTTCAAAGTAATCTTTACCGTACGCATCCGTTTGGATATGTACTGGGAAACGCCCTGTATCACACCTTTTCCCAGATCAGAGGCAATCTGCGCCCCGGCATCGGTGGAAATGTTGATGCTGCTGTTCATCGAGGTTCCCATATTGGCGGCAATCTCTCTGGCAGCGTCATATTCCAGTGAACCCGGCACCAGGATTCCCTGCTGTCCGTCAAGATCATAGACTTCCAGCTCCACCGGCAGGATAGTTCCCTTGTATTCCACGGCATTGACCATGATTTCCAGACGTTCACCCTGTATGCGTGTGCCACCTACCAGTACGGTCCCTTTCGGTATGAAACGTCCGGCAACGGACATGGGCTCGGTAAGCCGCAGGCGCAAGGCCTGTCCGTCGGATACGGTCTGCGTACCATGTACACAGGCGGCAATGGTATTGCCTTCCGTTACTGTCTTCCGTCCGACAGCCGTATTGAAACCGGCATTGCGTTCTCCCGAAAAGGCGGATATGAACTCTTCGTCGCTCATAGGTCTGGAAAGCGAGGATACCACCTCATTGTGGACCTGTTTCACCGGTATGGCCTTTTTGTCCTCCGCCTTTCTGACGGGAGAAGGAGTCTCCACTGCCTGACGGTTATTGTATTTGGCGGCCAGTTCGTAGGATTTTTCCATCAGGGCCATCTTTTCCTCCATGCCTGACAGTGGCTCCTGCTTCTGCTGCTGCATACGCTCCAGTTCTTCAACCCTTTCCAGAAGCCTTTCCTTTTCCCGATCGGTCCGCGGTTCATAGATGCTTCCCAGCGTACGGTTCATTTCACGGTAGGCTCCGGCTGAGGTACTGACCGGTCCGGCATTGCCTTTTTCTGTTTCCGTTTCCGTGTTTGTTTGCCTCTCCGGTATAATGTTATCGGGAAGACGGACACTGTCTTTCCGTTTCTCTTTGGCAAACATGGACTCCGCAGCTTCAAAGAATGTCTTCCTTTTCCTGCTTTCCTGTTCCATCAGGGCCTTTTCATAGGCATCCTTCTTGTTCCCTTCCAGGCGGCTGTCCTCGGGAGAAGGGATTTCCGTATTGAACCCCTGTCCTTTGTCCTGCCGCTCCCGTTCCTGCCCGGAAGGTGAGAATATCAGATAGAAACTTCCCAGACACAGCAGGAACATCAGCGGATACACCACAAATCCGGCACGTTTGCGTTTCTGTTCCTCACTCAGCGGCTTCCTGTCCTTTGAGGACCGGAGCCTGAACGGTTTCATCAGCCGTTCCATTACTTTCTTGACTTTTTCTTTCTCCATTTCTTACAATAGATTGAATGAACTCCATACGGAGTGAATCCTTTTCCATAAATTCCATTCCGGACTTCCGGTTCTTACTGCCCATAAACGGCCGGAATGCCGTATAGACACATGCGGCGGCAAACGGTACAAACAGTATCCAGAGGACGGCCTTGCGCTGTTTCGCGGTAAGTCTGTGACAGAACCCCCTGAGTTGAAGGTCCGCCTGTCTTGTCAGGTTCCTTTTCATCGCTCTACACTCCTTATGTCCTTGTTTTCCAGTATGGTCAGATGTTCGATGATAAAGCCGTTGGGGTTGTCATCGGAACGGGACGTATTCTGAAGCTGGCAGTCAGTCACCAGCGAACGTTCCGTCACATTACTCTCACGGATAATCATCTGGCGGGCATACGTCCTGGCCCTGTAGGGGTAGCCGGAAAAGTCGCAGACCACGCTGTCCACCCGTACCACCTGATTGATGTTGCCGGAAATGAGACGGTTATAATATCCTTTCTCGGCAAAATCCACATAGTAATGATAGGCGCTTTTGTCCGCCAGCTGCAAGGCACGGTTGATATTGTGCTCGATGGCATCCTTCTGTGGCGACAGCCCGAAAAAGAGCTCATGGAACCTTCTTACATGTTCCCTGGCTTCAGCCGGACGGTTCTGTGAAAGATCCTGTGAAAGGGCAAGCATCAGTGACTTGCCGCCATCGAGTACATAAATCTTCTCACGCTGTTTCTCCGCAAAGCGGTATGAGTTCCACAGGGCAAAGACGGTCACAAGCGTGCAGCATCCGACAAAGACCGCAAGCATCAGGCGTATCCGTCTGAAACTGCTTTCAATATTGGTCAGTGATTTGAATTCCATCTGTTTTCATTTTAATGTTCCTGTTCTGTCTATTTTCCACGCAGACGACCTCCGATATTTCCAAGTCCGGAACCTGCGGCACCGGCTGCAAAGCCTCCGGCCTTGGTCGCGGTACGGTTGATGTTGCGGTTGTAGTTTCCGGCACCGCCTGCCTGCACAATCCATCCGGCCACGGTCGGCACGGTAAAATATCCGATGATACCTATCAGCATGAAGATCACATATACCGAATTGGAGTTGTCCAGCGAATAGTTCGGGTTGTTCTGGAGCTCCAGGATGTCGTTCTGCAGCATGAGCACCTGAATCTTGGCCAGCATACAGCTGAAAAGGTCACTCACGGGAAGCCACAGATAGACGGAAATGTAACGTGTGAACCACTGACTGAGCGTGGATTGGAAACCGTCCCACACGCTGAAGGCAAAGGCAATGGGACCGAGGATGGACAATACCACCAGAAAAAAGGTCCTTACCGTATCTATCAGCAGGGATGCCGCGGCAAAAAGCAGTTCCAGCAGACTGCGGAAGGCATCACGGATATTCTTTTCCAGATTGTACATGCCCACTTCCATATACATGCCCATGCGGGTTGCCATGGCATCGGGCGACCATCCGAGCTCGTCCAGCTGACGGTCAAACTCCTCGTCGCTGACCAGATAGGCCGTTTCCGGATTACGGAGCATGGCTTCATGTTCCAGCCTGTCCTTCTGCTCACGGTACTGCTGCATGTCCATCGTCTGCCCCTCAAGCATCCTGTGGGTTCCCTGCACAATCGGACTCAGCACCGTATTCATCGTTCCGAGTACCAGGGTCGGGAAAAGCATGATGCAGATGCCTATCGCAAACGGACGCAGAAGCGGATACACGTCTATCGGTTCGGCACGGGCAAGCGACTGCCAGACACGGACGGCCACATAGAACAGGGCACCGAGTCCGGCAAGTCCCTTGGCCACATCCAGCATATCCTCACAAAGGGGCATCATTTCATTGTAAAGGCTCTCCAGAATGGTATGGAGATTCGAGAAATCCACGGATAACAATACCATAGGCTACCAGTATTTGGAGATGTCATTGCCATAGAGCTTCAGGACACGGTCAAGGTCATTCTTCTTGCGGGCACGCAGGAAACTCACGGCTATATTCCTGTTCGTATAGTAATTCACGAGATTGCGGTAACGGCGCATGCTGGCATGGCAGTCATCCACAACGTCCATACGGTCCTTGTCGGTCATGGAAAGGGTACTGACGTTAATTACCTGCCTGAGGTCCTGCAACACCCCGTTGCTCTCTTCAAGAAGCCTGGTATATCCGAAAGCGATGGCATCCAGCTCTTCGGGAGAGAAGTTCTCGTCACCCAGCATCTTCTGGAAATTGGTCACATAGATTTCCGACACGTCACCGACCATCAGGATGACCTCACTGACCTTACGGGCATCCTTCACCAGATTGTTTACGGACTTGAGGGCATCATAATACCTCTTGTACTGCTCGTAGATTTTCACGGTCTCAGCAAAATTCTTGGCGGTACTTGCTGCGGTGGATGAAGTGTGCACGATATTATCCGACATGTTGATGATACTCTGGGCAAGGTTTCCAGGATCTGTCACCACCCACTGTGCCCGTATCTGTCCGGCAAGAAAAAAGGTTCCTGCACAAAGCAGCAGCAGTCTTCTTCTCATGGACGCACCTCCTTCCTTACATAGTCACCGTTCGGAGAAAAGGTCAATACGTCAGCCGCCTCATTGTAGGCGATGTCTATGCGGTAGCCGGTATTGATGAACAGGTTCCCGTTTTCCTCCACAAGCAGATAGGTTTCCGGCCTCAGTTTACGCGCCTTGCCGCTACGGGCGAAGACCGTCACCTTGTAGGCGTCCCCTTCCTTATATATAAGGACATCGGGCTTGCCTTCCACACTGCTCCATGAACCGCACAGGCGGTCACAGTCCTTGAACCTGCTTTCACTACAGCTCTGCAGCAGCAGTGATGCCGCCCCGATCAGGCAGGCGGCCAGTCTGTACAACTGTCTGTTTTTCATGTCTTGTCTTTTTTTAATGATGTTGTTCTTGTTTTACTGAATCTTTCAAAGTCCCATCTTTCGTTCCTTCGGCTTAGGACTGACCGGAATGCGGACTTTCCCGGAAAGCCTGTCTTTGCAGGCTGGCTTCCGGCATTCCTTTCGGATAGTGGTGTCGTCCTTTTTGTTTGGGGGCTTCAGGCCGACCATGGTTTCAAACCTGGCATAAAGTTCCTTATAGGCCTTTTCTGCCTGTTGCCGTCTGATTTCATCCGGGGAATTCCGGTCAATGCCGTATTTCATGAGAAAACCGGAATTGATGAAAGGACTGTCAATATTCTTCGGGTTGGCTATGAAACCTCCAAGCTTTTCCAGTTCTCCATACAGCTTGTCGAGATACTGTACGGGAGGAGGGGAACAAAGCCGCTCGAAAACCTTCTCCACAGCATGTGTCAGTCTTACATCGACCTCTACGGCATCAGGTATCTCGCCTCTGAGCCTTCTTTCCCTGTAATCTTCCGGTTCCATACTTTCAAGCCGGTGATACAGCTCATAGTCCTCTGAAAATCCGTAATGTTCACGGATATCCTTCGGTATGTCCCATCCGTTCATCAGGGACCAGTAGAGACATTCGATTGTTTCCTTACGCTTTCTTTCATCCGATTCAAAACTGTCATTCATAACCGTCATGCTTTACCGTTTGACCTTTTCCTTTCCCTTCTCATTTCCGCAATGCGTTTCACGGCCAGTTCCAGATTTCCGCCCAGTTCCTTGGCCAGCTTCTGCAATTCCAGCTTTTCCGACTCTTCCGTGGTATATACGGCATATTCCTCATCGCTGACTTCCGTGGCATACACGGCCGAGTGGGTACCGCCAAGACCGATCCAGACCTCACGGTAGAAACGTCCGGGATGGTTGGCCTGGTTAATGGACAGGATCTGTCCGCGTTCCTTGTCGGTCAGTCCGAGAAGCCGCTGGATATGGTCGAACTTGTTCATGTATTTCCGCTGGTCAAGAAGAATCTTGCAGTCACTGTTGTTGATGATAGCTTCCTTCACGACAGGGGAACTGATAATGTCATCCACTTCCTGGGTGACCACGACAGCCTCCCCGAAATATTTTCTGACGGTCTTAAAGAGATACTTTATGTACTCACTCATATTGGCGGACATCAGGGCTTTCCAGCATTCCTCAATGAGTATCATCTTGCGGATACCTTTCAAACGGCGCATCTTGGCGATGAAGGTTTCCATGATAATCAGCGTGACCACGGGCAGAAGCACCTTGTTTCCGCTGATATTGTCCAGTTCAAATACAATAAAGCGCTTGTTGGTAAGATCCAGTTCCTTGTCCGAATTAAGCAGGAAATCATAGTCACCGCCACGGTAGAACGGTTCCAACACGTTCAGGAAACCGTCGATGTCAAAATCCTTCTCACGGACTTTCTTCTCCTCAATCATCCGGCGGTAGTCATCACGCACAAACTCGTAGAATCCGTTGAAATCGGGTCTGACATCCCTGTTTTCCATTATCCTGCGGATGTATGCGTTCACCGCTCCCGAAAGGGCCACTTCCTCCGAACGCCTTGGGGATTCATCCTCACGTTTCCAGAGTGTGAGTATCAGGGTCTTGATACTTTCACGCTTTTCCACGTCAAACTGCCTGTCATGCGTATAGAACGGGTTGAAGGCTATCGGGTTGTCCTCCTCATAAGTAATGTAAATGCCATCCTCGCCACGGGTACGGCTGTGGATAAGATTACAGAGTCCCTGATAGCTGTTTCCGGTATCCACCAGCAGAATATGGCAGCCCTGTTCATAATACTGGCGGACAAGGTGGTTGGTAAAAAATGATTTTCCGCTGCCGGACGGACCGAGTATGAACTTGTTGCGGTTGGTGATGATTCCCTTGCGCATGGGCAGGTCGCTGATGTCAAGATGAAGCGGTACGCCACTCTGCCTGTCCGTCATACGGATACCGAACGGGCTGGGCGAACTGCGGTAATTCGTTTCCGATGCGAACAGACAGACGGCCTGTTCCAGAAAAGTATAGAAACTTTCCTCGGCCGGAAAATCACCCGCATTGCCCGGAATGCCCGCCCAATACAGAACAGGGGCGTCTATCGTGTTATAGTGCGGCACACAGCCCATCAGGGCAAGCTGGCTTCCCGTATCGTTCTTGATACGCTTGAGTTCTTCCTCATCCTCAGCCCAGGCCAGCACGTTGCAGTGACAACGAACCGGAAGCACCCCTTTCGTATGTGCCTCGTCCAGATACATTTCGGCCCACTCATGATTTACCGCGTTGCTGCGGCTGTATTTCGAGAGCGAAAGCATATTACGCGATGTCCTTTCCATACGTTGCAGGATTTCCTGGGCATCATCGATGAACACATACTGCGAATAGATGTGGTTGCACGAAAGCAGAAGCCCCACAGGTGCCGCAAATGAAAGCCGGCAGTCACTCCGGTCAGTGGACAGGCGTTCATAGCGCATGTCAGTACCCACGCTTCCCGGCAAGTCTTCCGTATCCGAAAGCACGTGGAGGCAGAGACGTCTGTCACCCACGCGCATCCGCTCCGGATCAAGGCAGATGTCCTGCAATACAGGACGAATTTCCTCCATGCCGAGTGTCAGGTATTTTTCCAGCAGGCCCGGACGTTCTTCCGTCCCGACAACCTCCTCCGTCCTGAGACGTTTCATGCTGACATGACCGGAATCGTTCACGATACGCTCGAACTGACCGACGGCTTCCAGAAACTTCACCACCGCATCCCAGTCGGAAATCTCCTTCGGGAGGATACGGCCGCGGCACAGGGTACTGAAATCACTGCGACGCCGCGCACGTTCCCGTGTGGTCTTTGTCAGATATAGGAAACAGCGGTGCTTCAGGTACGGACGCTCGTTGAAATGCCGTTCATAGCTCCTTGACAGGAAACTTTCCGTATCCGCACCTTCACCCCGATAATTTTCCTTGACGAACCAGTCCTGCTTGTACACTACGGAATAGTCCGGCAGCACCTTGATGGCCTTGACCCAGGTCAAGTGAATGGCCTCGTATTCCGCCGCCGTGATTGTGTAAAGCTCAGGTAGTACAACCTCAAAAGCCACCGTAATATCCGCATCCTTGCTCACGATACAGTTGTTCTCAACGGCCAGTATCGGAAAATGATTTTCCAGGTTTCCGGCCTTCAATACGCTTCTCATCTTTTTCTCCTTTTCTTTTGGGTTAACATTCTGAATATTCTCCTGCGGGCTGACAGATACCGGGGATGACGCTTTTCCGCAAGCGTCTTCATCAGTCCGTGTTCACCGTACCTGAGATTCAGACGGAAAGTCAGCCATACGACCAGCGAACCGGATACCGCTCCGAACGAGAGGCATATCCACGGACCGACCCCCGCCATATACAGGATGATTACCGAAAGAAGCACCGACACGAGTCCTCCGGCAAAGATGAACAGGTATTGTGACTTCAGCCCCTTGAACTCTATCGGACGTCCTGCGCCCTTGTTAATGCGATAGTCCATTGCTTACAGGAAAAACGAACGGAGAATGGTGGCTGCAACAATCAGAAAGATACAGGCAAAAAACCAGCTGGCAGCCGTCTTGGAGGTATCAGGGTCGCCGCTGCTGAACTTGCCGTAAGTCTTGATGCCTCCGACCAGACCGAGTACGGCTCCAATTGCATAGCACAATTTGGTGGCAGGATCAAAGTACGAGGTCATGAGGCTTGTTGCCTCGTTAATGCCGGCAAGACCTTCGCCCTGCGCAAAGACACCTGCTGACAGCAGCATGCTCAATACTGAAAATAGGATTCTTTTTCTCATCGTCGAATCTTTTTTAGGGTTGGACATAAATTGAATTCGAATGCGAATATATAAGCAAATAAACCGCTGTCATTCAGGTATGTCATCAGATGGCATCAAATGTCATCAGATGTCATGGCATCTTTGGAAAAGACATAAAAAAAGCATCCCGGAACAATGTCCGGAATGCTTTAGAATCCTAACTGCTATCAAAAATGGCTGCGCCAGTCATAGCCACTCCCGGAATCCGGCCTTACCTTCACTTTTTTGGGAGTACCATCCTCGTCAAGATACCGTTCTATGAGATATTCCACCATTTCGGAATTTTCCGCATCGGATACGAATACATCGAACAGGCTGGTCTGGCGAATGGTAAACAATACACGGGCGGCTTGAAGCGCCTTTTCCTCTCCGGCTGCACCACCCGCGGCAAGTACTTCGCCGACCAATTCCATATCCTTGAGAGAAAGAACCGGGGAAATGTTTTCCACAACCGGTGAATCCATATCCAGAGATTCCTGTTCCTCACGTAAAAGTTTCATCCTTTCAAGTGGAAGACTGCATTCCACGTCTTCCTGCCGGACTTCTTCCTCTTCACCGATAAAATCATTTTCAAGCGGCTGGCTCATAAAGGGAGCAACTGTCTTTCCGGCATCCTCATCCAGATAGACATAACGGGAAGCTCCGATTATCCCGTCTTCCGATGAAGAGACGGAAGCATCCGTTCTTTCCGCATCCTTCTCTTGCGAAGTCTTTCCATAAAGCAGGGAGCATATTCCTGCAATGCGCTTTCTCCAGCCATATACCTTGGCAAGAAGATAAAATGCACAGGCTATACGTACGGACAGATAAATCAGTTCTTCCATAGGACACCATTATACATATAATATTCTATTTCTTCATTCAACAGTCCTCCGTAGCGTTTCATGTGCTCCTCCACAATGTTGCTTACATAAGAGGAAGCACTCACTTTGGGAGCAATCAGGGGAAGCACACGGCTTATCTTCATATAAATGTCGCTGCGGATACGTACCTGACGACCGTTCCCTACAGGAGTATCATCCAGATAGATACGGCTATAACCGGCAAATGTACGCTCAATGCCGAGTTCCATCTTCAATCTTGCCACCTGCCGCTCCAACCTGCGGACTTTCCGTAAAAGACGGCATACACAATACAATAACAGGCCGCAGAAAATGCAGGCCGGGACCAATACAATCCAACTCATAATCAAAACGTTTTTCGGGTTTTCCGGCGAAACAGCTCGCCGAGCTCTTCATTATATGTCTCAAGATGGTGTGCCAGCACGTTGTCAAGAAAGGCCGGTACACTTATGTCATCGCCCAATAAGGGAAGTGTGCGTGCCAGTTTGCGGTACGTCTCATCACTGATATAGGTCTGCTTCCTGCGAACAGAAATTTTCCTGTCCAGAAAAAGTTTCCTGTATTCGTCCGCCCTTACTGCAAGCGGAGATTCCTTGCATACTTTGCTTCTGGCTTTCGTTTTCTCCGCCTTGTTTTCTTCCGGTATATCCGTGCTGTCCTCACCGGAAGCGGAAATGTCTGCGGAACCGGTAAAACGGCAGGATATGGACTCGCTGGCCATCATCTCCTTGAGTTTTTCCTCGTCCACCTTGAATATCTTTCTGTCTCGTGCCATAACTGTTCTCATTCAGGAAACAGAAGCTGCTCCATCTCTTTGGCAAACACATCAAGCATGCTGTCTTTCAAAAGCGAATCTGATGGAGGAAGCAGGGTACAACGGAAATGCTGACGGGAGGATGGGGTCATCTCCTTATTATAACGTTCCAGATCCGGAAGGACCGTACCAAAGACTTTCAGTCCCATACGGGATATGATCTCATTATACATCACATACAGTTCTTTTGAGGTACGGCTGTCCATCCGATTCCAGAACAAACGTATTTCCTTCAACGGTGCTTCCGGATGTTGACTGATGAAATCCTGAACGGTGGAAACAAAGGACAGGCTGCTCTGCATTACCATACGGTCCTTTACAATAGGTGCAAAAACATAGTCCATATTCATTACGGATTCAAACACGCCACGGGAATTTACCGTTCCGGGCAGGTCAAAGAGTATCAGGTCATAATTTCCTTTCAGACTTCCGGCAACATGGAAAGCCTGTTCCGGTCTGGAAGTGACTACCGGATAAGCCTTGCGGGAAGTGTCCTCAAACTGGCGACAGAAAAGACGCTGGTGATACTCGCTCTTCTCAAGGTTCTTCAAGTCACGGTTCCTCAGTTTCTCCAAACTGAACTGCGGATAGTCGCAATCTACCACAGCCACGTCAAGACCTTTTACATAATTGAAATAACTGGCAAGCAACACGGTTGCCGTGGACTTGCCTACGCCTCCTTTCTGGTTACTGAAGGCTGCAAGAACTGGATTCTTTCCCATACATTCCTTTCTTTAGGGATTAATACTTGGTTTACTTATCATGGTAACATGTCCTTATGTCAATACCCTGATAAAATGGCAGGGCAGCATTTCAATGGGATGCCATGTCATTGCCATACCATGTTGCCATGTCCTTATGTCAACACCCTGGTAAAATGGCAGGGCAGCGTTTCAATAGGATGCCATGTCATTATGTTATCAGGGTTTTGTGTCCCAAAAATAGGATGTTTCTAATATAACACCCTCATTTTTAAGTTCGTCTGACATCAGATGTCACCAAATGTCATCAAATGTCATCTGGGAACAGTTCCTTTATAAAATAATCTGACAACAATTTCTCCGGCAATTTCTTTTTCATCGTTAAACAAATCATACCTATCTCCACACTTCTTTTCTGTCCCCTCACAGATAATATATCGCTGAAATCCGATTCTATTTTCATAGATGTCACCAAATGGCATCAGATGTCATCAAATGTCACATAAACAGCTATTTTTCAACATTTTGTACAGAAGTATTTTTGCAAAGTCAGAGTTATATGATTCTGGAGAAGATTTTCCGGCAGACCACTGCACGTCACAAGCGTCGCGCAGCAATCCGCCGGAGGTGGATTTTCTGTTCAAACGAACAGAGCAAGTTGTGTCTTTGTCCGACAGAAAGTCTTCTGCCCGACAAAGACCAACTTGCCCTCCCTCACGGTCGGGGGATTTTCCTCCAGAGTCGGAAAATCTGACGAAGGAAGTAAAAACAATCCAAAAAGCAGAAAAGCATGAAGAAGTATCAGGAAACAAGAACGGGCAGAAAGCCGAAGGCCGATCCGGCAGATTACAAGTACAGCTTCCGACTGAATGCGGAAGAAAAGGCGAAATTTGAAAGGCTGTTCCTCGATTCAGGAGCTAGGGATCGCACACTGTTCATCAAGAAATCACTCTTTTCCGGACAGCTGAAAGTCATAAAAATAGACAAGGCATCCATGGACTACTATATCCGGCTCGGAGAGTTTTACAGGCAGTTTCAGGCCATAGGCAATAACTACAATCAGGTTGTACGGGCTGTCCAGAAAAATTTTGGGGATAAAAGAGCGATGTCCCTTTTATATAAACTGGAAAAGGCGACACTGGAACTTGTCCTGCTCAGCAAACAGATTATGACACTCACCAAAGAATACGAACAGAAATGGTTGCAAAGATAAGCCACGGGGCAAGCCTTTACGGGGCACTGGTCTATAACCATGAGAAAGTACTCAAGGGAGCTGCGGAAATACTGTCCGGTAACCGGATGATTTCCGACCGTCCGGGGATGCCGAGCGAGGACATGCGGCTTGTACTCCTTTCATTCGAGAATCATCTGATCGCCAACCGCAGGACGGACAAACCGGTTCTGCACATTTCATTAAGCCCTGCTCCTGAAGACAGGATGGATAATGGCAGGCTGGCGGAACTGGCCGATAAATACATGCAGAAAATGGGATACGGAAACCAGCCGTTTATCGTATATAAACATGGTGATACCTGCCATCCTCACGTACATATCGTAAGCGTATGCACAGACGATGAAGGCAGAAAAATCAATGACTCTTATGAACACAGGCGTTCCATGAGCGCCTGCCGGGAACTGGAGCAGGAGTTCGGACTGCGAAACAGTGCGGATACTGAAGAAAGGAATCCGAAAGCGGAATTGAAAAAGGTGGATGTCTCACAGGGTGACATACGTCACCAGATAGGCAACACGCTGAAAGCCGTACTGGAAAGTTACCGTTTTCAGACCTTCGGTGAATTTTCCGCACTGCTGTCCACCCTGAACATCGAAGCCCGCCAGGTACGGGGTGAATACAAAGGAACACCTTATATTGGTATTGTCTATTCCGCCACCGATGAAAACGGAAAGACTGTAAGCCCTCCCATCAAGAGTGCAAGATTCGGCAAACGTTTCGGAGACACCGGTCTGTCCGGCCGCATGCTACGTCATACGCAAGATTTTAAGGAGGGAAAATGGGCGCCTGCCATATCAGGTAAGGTCATACGTGCCATGCGTAATGCCGGAACGGAACAGGAATTCAGGAAGCTGCTGAAACAGGACCGCATTGACATCGTGTTCCGAAAGAACGAAGCGGGACGTATTTATGGTGTCACATTCATAGACCACGACCGGCGCGAGGTCTTTAACGGTTCACGGATGGGCAAGGAGTTTTCTGCAAACACGTTCAACGAACTGGTTCACGGGTGG